>TARA_B110000046_G_scaffold186014_1_pt1 | contig 31897 bp, 26 predicted proteins | sample TARA_B110000046 | Tara Oceans TARA_B110000046 (sample SAMEA4397157) | marine metagenome | biome: Polar Biome; feature: [DCM] deep chlorophyll maximum layer (ENVO:01000326); material: water (ENVO:00002006), including particulate matter (ENVO:01000060) such as... | depth 40 m
TCAGATTAATGTTTTAATAAGCGTGCAAATATAGAATTTACATTACTTATATTCAAATAAAAACCTATATAAGATTGGAATTAATTGATTGTTCTAAAAGGATTTAACGGTTTGGATTCTTGACAGAAATAAAGTTTAGTAATTCATCAGCAAAAACAGACCACTCATCTAGGTTACTTGATTGCTGACGCTGCAAATTATCCCTAACAATTTGTAATTTACCCCCCGTAAAGACATGGTCTATTTTTGACGCAATACCCTCCGGATCAAGTGATTCTAAAACAAAGCCGTTTTCACCATCTACTACCCCTTCATGTAATCCGCCATTTTTTGAGACTAAAACAGGTACTTGAAAAGAATTTGCAATGGCTTGAATACCACTCTGAGTCCCATTTTTATAAGGTAAAACACAACAGTCAGCCGCGCTAAAGTAGTTTGAAACGTCCTCGTCCGGAATAAATGTATCGTGAAAAATGACCTTGTTACCTTTTAACTTTTCAATCTGCTCTATGTACTTTCTCTTATCTCCGTATACCTCGCCTGCTATTAGTAAAACGTAGGAATCGTCTAGAAAATCAAAGGAGTCTATTAAAAGATCTAAGCCTTTATAATCCCTAACCAATCCAAAAAACAATAGCACTTTTTCTGACTTATCTATACCTAATTTATTTCTTTGGGATTGCCTATCTTTCAATACGCCGAATTGCTCATATTTCGGGTGGCCGATGACTTTACATATGGCCTTTGGATTATAGCTTAAAACATCTTGGCGGACTTTTTCAGAAAGGACAATAAATAAGTCAAAATGATTTACGAACCATTGGTTCATTTTTTGATCAAAGAATCGTTTTTCATGAGGCGTCAAATTATGAATCAGTGCCACCTTGCATACAGATTTATGAAACCTCTTTGCCATAAAAACATACATAGGAGCAAAAAAAGGCATCCAATAATTTGCAATAAAAACAGTGGGAGTATCAGCCCTAAGGATTCTTGATGAATGCAAGTACGTGAAGGGATTGTAGCTTGTTACAATCCGAGGATACGCTTCCCTTTGATTCGCTTCAAACTGCGTTCCTCCAGGGAACAAAAAACTAGGGTATTGCCTTTTAAAGGTAAATGCATTAACCAATACTTTCGATTTTAATGCCTGTACCAGAAATTTACTAAAACTAGAAATACCGCCTCTAAATGGAGGTAGCGCTGAAAAAAAGGCAATCGTTATAGGGGGCTTATTATTCGATTCCAAAACCTAAGCATTTGTAGTTGAACTCACTTCCCGATTGAATATTTAAAGTATCAAAATTCAAAATATTCAAGTCTTTATAGTATCGATTTACAAGGCCCACATGATTTGCATATTGTTCGTATTTCCTTCGAAAGGAAACAAGATTCAAGACATCCTCTTGCTCCACAGTGAGTACGCTATCGAAATTTAAATTCCCGATTGTCAATGGAGCATGAATCATTTCATAATTACACATCACTGGATTCTCTAGATTATATGCGTTCTTATCCCAATCTGTAAAGGGTTTCGGAGGTAAACACAACCATACTTTACGTTGATTTTCCTCTGTGACTTCAAGCTTGTTTTGATTGATCAGAGCAGTCCAAACATCACTAACAATCCATGGATCGTTCAGAGAGCTCCTCTTTTTTCTAATAAACTTATTCGCAATACGCCCTTCATTGTCAGTAATTGTATCACCAATTATAGTTCTAAGAAAATAGGACAACGTATCATGGGGGGTCTCCGAATTAAGATCATGATTGACCTCAAGAACCTGATAGTCTACATAGCTCCCGATTTCGAGAGGGAAGTATGATTCATATAGATTAAGATCAACAACCGGTTGGTCTTTCCCGCATGAAATCAATAATAGTAAAAAGAAAATGATGCTTACAGATTTATTCATACTAAAATAAAGTTACAAAATCTAATCGTTAGGGTCGAGCCCCTTTTTTTCACAGTGCTGCAAAAAACGATTTGCTTGCTCCTGATTCAATCGATTGTCATTTTGGTATAATGCACTGTCAATAATTATTCCTTCTGCATTATAAAATTCAAACCAACCATGCTTCATTCCATTCTTAAAACGACTGATATGATCCAGGTACCCATCAGCATGATATGTTTTCCATGAACCCTGTTTTTTATCTAAATGATATGCGCCTTTTTCCTTTAACTTACCAGATGAAAAGAGGGCTATGTAAACCCCTTCTTTGACTCCCTCATTGTAATTCGTTTCAGACAAGACATTAAGAAGTCCATTTTCAATTTGATCTCTGAGATAGAATACAACCCTTTTTCCATCAAGTTTTCCATTCTTGAATCGCTCCGCAAATACGGTCGCACCTTCAATGTCATAAGTTAACCATAATGAATCACGTAGTTGATTTCTATAAAACCCCTCGGACATTACATCGGTATTGGTGAAATAAAAGGTGACATATGCTTCAATACGATTCATGTGTTCAATTATACATCTCACTTCACCCGTTGGATAATAATACCTGAATTGACCCACAGGGATTCCGTTTTCAAAGTTTCCTTTATATTCCAGCTTATTAGAACCCTCGATGGTTTTAACCCAAAGACCATGTTTTCGATTTAAAGAATCTAATTGGTTGATCTGAGCATTTATATCAAGTATAGATAACAGAACGACAAAATAAATTATTAATCTCATTTCAATAAGGTGTTGAATTCTTTTAATGATGAAACTTTTAAATCAGGTAAAGAATGACATTCTTCTTCAGATACAATAAGAACAGTTTTCATGCCAAGGTTTTTACCAAAATTAATATCTGAATCCGTATCCCCAACCATAATCGATTTTGAAAAGTCAATTTCGGGATAAAGCGCTTTAGCTAGAAGTCCCATTTTAGGGCGAGGTTTCCTGTCCATTGAACGCTCATTATTGATTTCCCGGGCAATAAAAACCTCGTCAATATGAGCGCCTTTAGAACTAAATTTCTTACACATAAAGGCATGTAATTCTTGAATATTCTCTTCAGAAATCAAGCCCTTTCCAATACACTGCTGATTTGTAACAACACAAACTCTGTTGAAATTTCTAAACAGCTCTGAAGCGGTCTCGAGAACGCCTTCCTTAAAAACAAAGTCCATTTTGTTTAAAATATAACCGCCAAAAACGCGCTCATTGATGACGCCATCTCGATCTAAAAAGAGAGACCATGAAGCATCAAGATTCCAATCCTTCATCATTTCCTATTTCCTCCTCAATTAAATAAACATTTCTACTTGCAGAGTTTCTTCCGATTAATTCCGAAATAAATCCTGTCATAAAAAACTGAATCCCCATGACCATAGCGATTAATGCTACATAAAACTCACTTCGGTCCGCTAAAAGTCTTGCGCTCTTATGTATAAAGAGCTTGTCAATTCCTAAATACAAAATCAATGCAAATCCAATGAGAAACATCAGTGTACCTAAGGCTCCAAAAAAGTGCATTGGTTTTTTACCAAACTTGCCCATAAAAGCCACAGTAATTAAATCAAGGGGACCATTTAAAAATCGATTCAATCCAAATTTCGTGATTCCGAACTTTCGGGCCTGATGCTGCACCACTTTTTCTCCAATATTGGTGAACCCAGAATATTTGGCTAAAGCAGGCACATAACGATGCATATCCCCATAAAGCTCAATACTTTTAATAACAGTTCTTTTGTAAGCTTTTAAACCACAGTTGAAATCATGTAAATAAATTCCTGTGATTCTTCTCGCCGCCCAATTGTATAGTTTGGTTGGTATTGTCTTAGATAATGGGTCATGTCTTGTCTTCTTCCAACCAGAAACCAAGTCAAAATCTTGGTTTATGATCATGTCGTATAGTTCAGGTATTTCTTCCGGAGAATCTTGAAGATCGGCATCCATCGTCACAACCACATCTCCAACACAAGATTCAAACCCTTTTTGGAGCGCTGCAGACTTTCCATAATTCCGTTGAAACTTAATCCCACGAACAAAATCATCCTTACGCACCAATTCTTCTATGATCGCCCATGATCTGTCCTTGCTACCATCATCAATGAGTAAAACCTCGAAGGAATACTTCCCGACCAATACTTTTTTGATCCAATCAATCAGATGTGGAAGAGATTCCTCTTCATTAAATAAAGGAACGACAATGGAAATTTGCTTTGACATATAAGGCCAAATTTAAGGATTATCTTTAAAGTTAACTCAAAATAATAGGATGCTTAAAGCTTTACGATCTTCTTTTGTATCCCATTTATCGAAATAAAATAAATACCAGAGGAATATCTATTTAAATCAATTTGTTCTTCATCATTATTTATAACTCCATTCATTAAAATAGCTCCATTTAAAGACTTAATGCTATAAAGTGAACCAACGCTCGATGCTGACACTGTAAAAATATCCTGAAAAGGATTCGGAGTCACAAAATAAGTTGAATAATATGATTGCTCGTTTAGGCCCGAATATTCCACCACTTCAAACAGATCAACTGCCGCCTCAGTAATATTAGGATTTCCAGCCAAATCAGACACTTGAAAAGAAACAGATATATTTGACGAATTCAATCCAAAGATGGAAACATAATACGGTCCACCATCCGACCAGTTCATCTCTTCACTTTGTGGTCCAAAAGAAATGACCTCTAGATTAATCCCATCACTAATAATTACATTTAAGGTATCATCAATTGCCCCTGGGCCATGGTTGCAAAAAAAGTCACTTTTAAAATTAATACGCGCATCAGAATAAGATGATAAATCCATAATTGGTGAACTAAGAATCGTATTACCATCATCTAAATCATCAAAATCTGCATCAGGGTTGTCCGCATTTCCAGTGACGTAGGCCATGTTGCCGCAATCACCATCAAAATCACCATCCATGACTGTATTATCGGTGGGGTTAGGCACACCTCTTTCCCACATTCCGGTAACTGCATTTCCAGAAACTGTCCAACCGAAGTCAAAGGTGAAATCATCATAATAGCCCTGTAATAAAACAATTGTCAAAGTATTTGTGGTGGGGTTAATATTTATTTCATCACAATACGTCAAAAATCCCCATTTACCAACATAAATACTGTGTAATTCACTATAAAAAAGAGCGAAAACATCCTCTCCAAAGACATTACTTTCTCCATCATATGTAATCAAGGAGTGAACCAACTTAATTTTAGCATTCTGTATAGGATTCCCAAATAAATCTTCCACCTTAATGGTCAATCCAAAGGGCTCAATGGGCACCAATTGAACATCTTGGGCTGAAACATCTCCTTGAGAAATACTTACTGAAATCGTTTGAGGTTCATACCCAACCTTCGAATAAGTAACATTATAAGTTCCTGATAAAGGCATGCCTGTCGCATAAAACCCAATACTATTAGAAAGCTCCTCCTGATCATTTCCAACTATATCGACATCCACATTATCAATAGGCTCATTCGTAACCTGATTTGTAACGATCCCTTCAAGGTAAGCCGCTCTTTGGTAGTTAGGCTGTAAAACAAACAAACCTTCGGATCTATCTGACGCTAAAATAATCCCTGATGGCAAATAGGCATAAGCTCCCCAGCTTCCGTCATAAGTCGGAGTCTGTCCAGGATAAGTATCATAACTAGCAACCTCAATAAGATTGTACGGGTATTTGGCATCGTGAATGGTTATTCCATCTGCATAATAACTCGTTACCAAATAATCATTTAGAACAAACGTATTGTGCGGAATCACATCGGAACCAGGAGAGCTTTGAACACGGTCTAATTCGACAATATTGGTCACATCAGTAATGTCATAAGCCGCAATAAATGCATCTGGTAATTCATCTGTTGTATAGACTACCTCTCTATTGTCTGATGGCCAAATGTTATGGGTGAAAGAATCAGCAGAAATTTTTGTGCCTAATAATTGAGGGCTCGAAGGATCGGAAATATCCACGATACTTAAAAAGCCATCATTGACATGTGCTAGGTAAAGTGTGTCACCGAATGCTACTCCATCATGCACATACCAATTATCGAAAGCACCGACGAATGTAGGAGTCATAGGTGTCGTATTCACATCATATATTAGAACACCACCTTCTCCAAAATTAGCTCCAAATATATAGAGGTATCCAGCAGCATCAACATGACAATTATGAGCAGACTGCCATTCCAATCCAGGCTCCCCCGTGAAAATCGTTGAATTCAAAACATTACTTTCAGGCAAGGGAGACATATCAATAATGGTAAGTCCCTGCTCGGCCTCAGTGCTTATGTAGGCATAGTCACCAAAAACGGATGGATCTCTCCAAATACTATTGGTCCCAGGAAGCCAAAAAACCTCAACGGGGTTCGCAGGGTCGCTTAAGTTCATGATCGATGTACCGTCTTCGGTACCTACAATGGCATATTCATTGCCTTGTTCATCGACATATCCCCAAACATCATTAAGGCCTGTGTTATGAAGTGCGACAAAATCAGTTTGAGAAACAAAAGTTAAATCAGCTTGACCAAGTAAGGCTTTAAGAGAAATAATTAATGAAAATGATAAAAAAAATTTGAGTGAATAAGTTGAGGTGAGTGACATGATGTAATGTGTTTGTTATGATTTATAGATAGAAAATAAGAGCTAAAACGAACAAAATAATAATTACCAAATACTGCCAGACATCAGGGAAATACTTCCAAATCGTTTTTTTCCAACTCATTCTACCTTAAAAATACGGAATTAAATGAATCTCCTTATTTTTATAATTATAATTCAACAAGGATATATGAAATCTAAAATCAATACACTTCAAGAATACAAAGCAGTTTATACTGCTTCTGTTAATGAACCTGATCTTTTTTGGAGCGAAATTGCAAAGCAGTTTACATGGTCAAAACCTTGGGAAACGGTTTGCGAATTCGACATGGAACGTGCAGATTTCAAATGGTTCAAGGGGGCTAAAACAAACATTACAATCAACTGTATAGATCGGCACCTAAAAAAAAACGCCGAACATACAGCACTCATTTTCGAGCCCAATTCACCTAAAGAAGAAGCACAACACATCAGCTATAAAGAGCTACATGAAAAGGTTTGCAAAATGTCAAATGTCCTGATTGAAATGGGTGTTCACAAAGGAGACAGAGTCGCTATTTACTTGCCTATGATACCTGAACTTGCGATTAGTTTACTTGCATGTGCAAGAATCGGTGCTATTCACTCTGTTATTTTTGCTGGTTTTTCATCTTCGGCTTTGGCAGCAAGAATAAATGATTCACAATGTAAGATGGTGATTACTTCAGATGGGGGATTTAGAGGAAATAAAACGATTGATCTTAAAAGCATTGTGGACGAGGCCTTAATGCAATGTCCCTCGGTACAAAAAGTATTGATCGCCGAAAGAACAAAAACGGTCATCACCATTAAAAAAAATAGAGACTTTTATCTAGCGCCTCTTTTAGATGAAGCTTCAAAAATAAATGAAGCAGAACCAATGGATGCTGAAGACCCTCTTTTTATTCTTTACACCTCTGGATCAACTGGAAAACCAAAAGGAATGGTCCATACCACGGGGGGATATATGGTGTATACAGCCTACACATTTAAAAATGTATTTGCATATGAACAAAGGGATGTTTACTGGTGCACCGCCGATATTGGATGGATCACCGGACACTCCTATATTTTATATGGCCCATTATTAAACGGGGCGACCTCCCTTCTTTTTGAAGGTGTACCCACCTTTCCAAATCCAGGTAGGTTTTGGGATGTCATTGATAAATTTGGAGTGAATCAATTTTATACAGCACCAACAGCAATTCGTGCATTGGCAAAGGAATCCTTATCACATGTTCAAAACAGAAGTTTAGCCTCTTTAAAAATCATAGGAACAGTTGGAGAGCCCATTAATGAGGAGGCTTGGCAATGGTATCACAAGAATATTGGTAAAGAAAAGTGTCCTGTTGTAGATACATGGTGGCAAACTGAAACTGGCGGGATCTTAATATCACCACTTCCGCATATTTCACCTCAAATTCCAACATACGCTACCACACCTTTACCTGGTGTCCAACCCGTCTTAATTGACGACAACGGAAATGAAATTACCGATACCGAAGGCTCAGGAAAACTTTGCATAAAATACCCATGGCCTTCCATAGCGAGAACGATTTGGGGAGACCATAATCGCTATAAAGAAACCTACTTCACGGCTTTCCCTGGATACTATTTTACCGGCGATGGTGCCCTTAGAAATAAAGAGGGGATGTATCGAATCACAGGACGCGTAGATGACGTGATTATTGTCTCAGGCCACAACCTTGGAACAGCCCCAATTGAGGATGCCATAAATGAACATCCTGACATTGCGGAATCAGCCATCGTCGGATTTCCTCACGATATAAAGGGACATGCTTTATATGGCTTTGTAACACCGAATAAAGACCTACCTGACCTTAATGGGATGAAGGAAGCCATTAACACGCTCATTTCAAAAAAAATTGGCCCGATAGCCAAGCTTGATAAAATTCAATTCACAGAGGGATTACCCAAAACAAGGTCAGGTAAAATAATGAGAAGAATATTGCGAAAAATCGCGGAAGGTGATTTCTCGAATTTTGGTGACATTAGCACCTTGCTTAATCCAGAAGTCGTAGAGGAAATAAAAAATGGAAGACAAAATTAATACTGATCCCAATAATTGGCTGGAGATCAACAAAAAATCATGGGACACAAGAACCGATATACATATCGATTCGAAATTTTATGACGTTCTTGGTTTCAAGAAAAACAAGAATTCTCTTCACGGCATAGAACTCGATTTATTGGGTGATGTGAAAAATAAAAACATACTACACCTCCAATGTCATTTTGGCTTAGACTCCTTAAGCCTTGAGGTTTTGGGCGCTAATGTAACAGGCGTAGATTTTAGTGAGAAAGCGATAGCATATGCTGAAAAACTTAAAAAAGAGCTCCAACTAAATACAACTTTCCTTTGCGAAAACGTCTACGATTTAGAATCGATTAACAGCAAACCCTACGAAATTGTATTTAGTAGTTATGGAATTGTTGGATGGTTACCCGATTTAAAAAAATGGGCAGAAGTAATCAACAAGCAACTTGAAATAAATGGCAAATTTATTTTGGTGGACTTTCATCCGGCTTTATGGATGTTCGATGACGATTTTAAAGCTATAGAGTACTCCTACTTTAATGATAAACCTTATATAGAAATTGAGAATGGAAGTTATGCCAACAGAGAAGAGAAAAAAGAAATGACCTCAATTTGGTGGAGCCATTCGCTATCTGAAATCATGACCGCTTTTCTAGAAGAAGGCCTGGTGCTTAGTGAGTTCAAAGAATTTGATTACTCTCCTTTCGATTGTTTCAAACAGAGTATAAAAATTGCAAAAGACAAATATAGAATCAAGCACCTTGAACAAAAACTCCCTATGGTATATGGTATGGTATTTCAAAAAAAATAAACTAAATAAATTACCCTTTCTTTTCATTCTGTTATTGAGCATAAGCTCATGCGGAAACCCTGATGAATCAAATGAAATTAAACCTGGTATTGAACTCATGGTTCTAGGTACTGTTCAAGACGCAGGATCTCCTCAAATCGGCTGTAAAAAAAAGTGCTGTGCACAATTGCTTGCGAATGGCCTGACAGAAAGAATGGTCGTTTCCTTAGGGGCAATAGACCATATCTCTAAAACACAATATCTGTTTGAAGCGACACCGAACCTAAGCATGCAACTCAGCAATATGCAAAGGGTTTCAGGGTTTTCATCAATGCCAGACGGTATCTTTATAACCCACGCCCATATTGGCCATTACACAGGTCTTATGTATTTGGGGAAAGAAGCAATGAACGGCGATTCAATCAAAGTCTATTCAATGGATCGAATGGGCACCTTTCTTAATAGTAATGGGCCTTGGAATCAATTGGTGTCCAATGGGAATATAGATCTTCATACCATGCGGAAAAACAAGGAACTCGTTTTAAATAAGCGCTTAAGCATCACCCCTTTTCTTGTACCACATCGCGATGAATATTCTGAGACTGTGGGGTTTACAATTAAAGGACCCAATAAAAGTGCTTTATTCATTCCGGATATTGACAAATGGTCAAAATGGGAGGAAGATATTGTAAAGGAAATCGAAAAAGTAGACTATGCATTTATTGATGGAACTTTTTTCAGCGGAGAAGAAATTGAGCACCGGGACATCTCTGAGATCCCTCACCCTTTTATCCAAGAATCAATGACGTTATTCGAAAATCTAAACAAGGTAGAGAAAGCGAAAATTTACTTCATCCACTTTAACCATACCAACCCCGTTTTAGATCCCAATAGTAAAGCATCAAAAGAAATTCTTAAACGAGGGTTTAAGCTTGCCAGAAAAAATAATCGTTTCGCTCTATGACAAAAAGCTATGCCTTTACAAACTTTGAGGTAGAAACCCCATTCGTTGTATACACTTTAATCACATAAGTTCCTTTTTTAAAATCTGAAACCTGGGTAATATACTCTGCAAAAGTGCCTGTTGCATTCATTTGGTCGTTGATCAATATTCTTCCTGACAGATCTGTAATTTCGATTCGTGCTGCACCATCTATTTTGCCCTCAATTTCGATGGTCAATTCATTAATTACAGGATTCGGATAAACACTTATTTCATTTGACAAGATCGCTTCATCTATACCAAGAGAAAAACCAACAGAGAAGTCATACCGATGATGGCTGCCAAAGTCACCTGGGAAAATCTCAATATAGCTCCCTCCTACCTTACGGAGTCTGAAGGCTCCTGCTGTCTCTCCTTCGACTTGTGCTGAATACCAAAATGACAAGCCATCATCATCAGTATCGGTAAGAACTATAGAATAGCATCCCGGAGCCAAATCAAAGGTGTCTTTGTATTGTGTATTGTTTGTTAACTGTCCGCGCTCAAAAATCAATTCGCCAGCACCATCAAATAATTCGTAATAGTTTTCATTGGCCTTATTGTTCGTGGTAAACCAAACAAAAAATGGTCCGTCGATCAATTCAGGTGCGTCAAATTTAGAGGTGTTGACACTGTTTTGTAGATAGTCATCATTTCCAAATGCCCCATTCACATTGCGGACGTAGGCCGTAAATGTCATGTTCTGATCTAAATCAGTCCACCAAGCATTTGAGGTTACAGGAATTTCCACAATTTCTTCTTCCATGAAGCCAAGATTTCCTGTCCATTCATAATTGATGTTATCACCATAGGTGATCCAGCATTGGATCGTGCAGGAGGTTAAAGGTTCAGACCCTGTGTTTCTCAAAACAACCCGAGGATTCGAACAGGTTGGATTCCATTTTCTATAGTATTCATAATTACTTGGATTCAGTATCTCCGAAATTGCAGCATCGTTTTGAAAATTCGGTGCAGAATAAGAAATCAAATCAAAAGCTGCCCTGTAATTCCCACCACCTTGTCCTTGGTCAAAAGAAGGTACCTCATTGATTACATAATCTAATGCCACAGAATCTCCAGGCGTTACAAAAGGTGTTAATTCAAATTCATACTCCTTTACCTTGTCACCAGGACACCATCCTTCTCTAGCATAGGGCCAAGTTCCTCCTTGCCCAATCAAGGGGTTATTTCCGCAATCTTCCTCTTCAAAAATGTCCCATTCAAATCTCGTGACACCGTCAACCATTATACTATGGTCATTCGATACCCATTCGCAACACGCAGCATTCCCTACCTGTGCATGACCTGACATTCTCGTTTTAATTTTAAAACCTCCTGAGGTATCAGAAAGAATTATTTTTTTCTCAGCCAAAACTTCATCTGCAGCCATAGCTGCGAAGTTATAAGATCTAAAGTCAGACCAAATTGGCTCTCTTTTATGGACCTCTCTTGGCGGGGTTCCCTCAATAAATGCAAAACTTAAATCTAAAAGTTCTTGTGTGTTATGTGCTGCTAAATCGACTACCCCATTAAGGTAATCTTGATAATCGCTTACATCGTAGATCCAGGCAAATCCATTCGGACCAAGATCAAACTGAATCCCATAAGGTGTAATGTACCTTGCAATCTCAACATCATGAATAATTTCATAAGGTAATTGATAGTAAGTGATTTGTTCATTAGTGATAAGCTCAGAAGTAGCATAATCAAGTGAAGAAACTAAATTTCCTAAAATGTCAGTTTTTAATTCAGCGCCTCTAGGAGCACCAACAAAAGCATCCGTTATTTGAAAATGCCTATCCACGTTTTGAAACTCATAAATGACTTCTGGTTCAACACGGCTATCTTTCCAACGTAATTCTTCAGTCATCTGAGAAGTAACAGTTCCAGTTCCAAAAGCTATTTTCATACGATTTACTGAGTCCAAGCCTGCTAAAGGATATTCCGAAAAATCAAACATTCCCATTGAAGAAGGCATTAATAAATAATTATTAGGGCTCGCGTCGATAGCCACAGGTATATTATCGAAAGTATAAGCCACTTTTAAATCACTCCAATTTGGATGGGAAACATCAATAGATTTATGATACCAACTGGAAATTGTCGAAGCATCTAATGCAGCTGTGAAAATTTGTAACTCATCTATTTTACCTTTCCATAAATTACCTAGGTTTTTATTTGCTCCGATAACCAATCTGTGCAAGTAACCCACTGATTTTGTTAAACCAGATCCACTATGCCAAAGTGAGCCATCTCGATAAATAAACATCTCTCCTGTACTCTGGGTTTTGACAAATGTCCAATGGTGCCATTCATTGTCTATTCCTGCCGCAGACATATCTGCGTCAATACGATCATAATTTGACCCCTCTCCACAATCCCAGTACAACCTACCGTTGCTCCAAGGCATGTGTATATTTATAACCCTTTGATTTAATGTATCGTATGCCTCTAGTAATGAAGTGTTGGCACCTGTGTTCCCACCTCCTTTTACCCAAAGAGAAATCGTGAGATCATCCCCCATATCTAGATCAGACATTTCTATAAGTGCATGATTAGAACCGTCGAATTCTAGAACCCCATTTTTAGCGCTATAATTCATAGCCTTTCCTGCTGTAATATCTTCTGTTTGAAATTCAAGTTCATTAGATGAAGGCACGGATTGATCAAAAGAAAATTCGACAATCAAATTGTCAGTACCATTCCAATTAAATGGTTGGTAGAAAAAAAACTTGTTTTCACCAACTTGCAACTCATTGCTTCCGAGAACATCTTTATTCAAGTCATATACCGACGTAAAACCATCCTCATGTAGATTAGACAAGGACGTTTCATTCGTTTCTTTAATTCGGATTAAAGGATGTAATAACTCTCCTCCATTCACAATATTTGAAACAAACAAGGACAAGGACTGTATATCTCCAGCGCCTATTCCGGCTGCTGTTAATTCTGATTCAGAAATAATCATTTGGTATTTCCCTCCGTATGAATTCAAATCAAAAGGATACAATGCTGAGCTAGTAGAAACTAAATTCAATTCGTGATTATCTAAGGGCTCAGATGTTCTGTCATGTTGAAGTACTTCTGACGAGTTTTTATAGGTGTAGCCCCAAGGTTCATAATCATATGGACTCACTGAAGAATAATTGTGAAGGTACTTGACACTGTCTACACGCACAGAATCAAAAACCCCTGTGTGATCAAATACTCTAGTATAAGTCAAATAATCCCATTCACCGCAGTTGTATTGATCCCATGTCGTCAATGGACTACATTTTAGCTTATAATACATTAGGACTTTCTCAAACTTTTTATCGTTGAGCTCAGCTGGGAAAGTGAAATCTGCCCGACGTGAAGAAATAGAGTCGAAGGTGAAAGTCTGCACCCAAGTCGTATCTTGAGAATGCAAGTTCAGGGATCCTACTAAAGGAAAAATAAATAGAAGTGATATTATTCGGCTGAATGTCATGATATAATTTTTACCAAAAATAATGAAAAAGACTATGATTAAATATACCTAGCCCAAGAATATTAAATTATAAAAACTTTGGTTTTCAGAATACTGATACCAATACCTACTTAGCAAATAACTCTAAGGACAAGGACAAGCGATCTCTAATTTCAGTTCTTTCTATGATAAAGTCTAAAAAACCATGGTCCAATAAAAACTCTGAGGTCTGAAAACCTTCAGGAAGATCTCTTCCAATTGTTTCTTTTACAATTCTTGGTCCAGCAAAAGCAATTAAGGCACCAGGTTCTGCAATATTAATATCTCCTAACATTGCAAAAGAAGCGGTTACCCCTCCTGTGGTTGGATCAGTCAAATAAGAAATATAAGGTAGTCCCTTATCGGCTAGTTGACCTAGTTTACCGGATATTTTCGCCATTTGCATCAAGGAGAATCCTGCTTCCATCATTCTCGCACCACCCGATTTAGAAATGATTAGAATCGGGCAATTCAACTTTATAGCCTCATCTATAGCACGGGCTACTTTTTCGCCCATTACGGAACCCATCGATCCACCAATAAAACGGAAATCCATGGCTGCTATGATTATCTCTTTTTTAAATAACTTTCCTTTTGCTGTACGAATCGCATCGGTAAGCCCCGTGTTTTTTTGAGTTGTCTTGATTCGATCAACATACTTCTTCGTGTCTTCAAAAGACAAAGGATCTCCAGAAGTTATATCTTTATTAAGTTCAGTATACTTTCCATTATCAAAAATAATTGAAAAATATTCCTCAGAACCAATTCTCTCATGGTGAGAGCAACGGTTGCAAACGAAATTGTTTTTCTCAAGGTCTCCCTTCGTAAAAAGCGTTTTGCAATTTGAACATCGAGACCATAAGCCTTCAGGAACTTCCTTCTTCTCGCTCGTTGTTGTTGTTATACCTTCTTTATTTCTTTTAAACCAACTCATTTCAATTGTTTGGTCAAAATTAGTAAAGATTTATAACGTGTGAATATTATTTAGGTCAGAAAAGCATTGTTCTAATCTAGAAACAAAAGTTAGCTCACCATCTCTCATCCATTTACGGGGGTCATAATACTTCTTATTCGGTATTTCGGCCCCCTCAGGATTTCCAATTTGAGTATGTAAATAATCCTGATTCTTTAGAATATAATCTCTTGAACCCTCGGTAAATGCAAATTGAAGGTCGGTATCTATGTTCATTTTTATGACGCCATAAGAAATCCCTTCTCTAATTTCATCTTGACTTGAACCAGACCCACCATGAAATACAAAATCAATTGGGTTGGCAATTGTATTGAATTTATCTTGAACAAAAGCCTGAGAGTTTTTCAATATTTTTGGAGTAAGCTTCACATTTCCAGGCTTATAAACACCATGAACATTTCCAAATGCGGCAGCAATTGTAAATCGTGGAGAGACCTTCATTAACTCTTCATAAGCATACGCCACTTCGTCTGGTTGCGTATAAAGTTTAGAACTATCGATATCGGTATTATCTACACCATCTTCTTCTCCTCCTGTAATTCCCAATTCAATCTCAAGTGTCATTCCAATGGCACTCATTCTTTTTAGATATTCCTTACACAAATCAATATTTTCCTCTATTGGTTCTTCGGACAAATCAATCATATGAGAGCTATACAAAGGAACACCATGCTCTTTAAAATACTGCTCACCTTCAGTTAACAAACCATCAATCCATGGTAGTTTAGCCTTGTGACAATGATCTGTATGCAAAATAACCGTAGCTCCATAGGCTTTGGCCAATCTATGAACGTGGCGTGCCCCTGAAGATGCACCTAAAATTGTAGCTTGTTCATTTTTATTACTCAAAGATTTCCCCGCATAAAATTGAGAACCTCCATGAGAAAACTGAATAATAACAGGCGCTTTAAGCTTTGCCGCTGTTTCCATAACCGCATTTACGGTGCTTGTACTCGAAACATTTACAGCGGGTAAAGCGAATGATTTCTCTTTGGCGTAAGCGAAGATTTTTTGTACTTCATCTCCTGAAGCGACACCTGTTTTAATGGTATGACTCATTGTTTGTTGATTTAATGTCGCAAAGGTACAGAATTTAAAAAAACCTCACATAAAATAATTTTGACGAAACTTCGTTATTAAAAAAAACGTTGCCTATGATGCATAAATACACTACAGAAAGCAAACCGTATGAAAAGCATTCTTTACCAAAACTTACGACTGTTCAATTTATCTTAAATTACAGTAAGGCCTTTGAAGTAAAAAAGTTAAAGAATAAAAAAATATTGGTCTGCAAAAATTAATAAAACGCCTTCGGGCGTTTTTTTTATGTCCAAGATGATTGCCTATTTTTGTAGGCAATGGACTTTATCCTGAAATCCGATTTCAAACCTACCGGAGACCAACCCAAAGCAATTAAGGAACTTGTTTCTGGAATTGACGAAAAGGTACAATATCAAACCCTTCTTGGTGTAACTGGTAGTGGAAAAACATTTACCATTGCCAATGTTATTCAAGAGGTACAAAAACCGACATTAATACTGTCTCATAATAAAACGTTAGCCGCCCAGTTATATGGGGAATTCAAACAGTTTTTCCCAAATAATAAAGTAGAATATTTCGTGTCTTATTATGATTACTACCAACCCGAAGCTTACCTACCCGTTACAGGAACCTATATCGAAAAAGACCTTCAGATCAATGATGAAATAGAGAAATTAAGACTGTCGGCAACTTCAGCCTTACTTTCAGGCCGAAGAGATGTCATCGTCGTCGCATCCGTTTCTTGTATCTATGGTATCGGGAACCCAACAGAATTCAAAAAAAGCATCCTAGGCGTCAAGAAAGGAGAAAGTCTACCCAGAAATAAGTTACTCATGAAATTTGTCGCCAATTTATATTCACGCGCTGGAGAATATTTTGAACGCGGAACATTTAGAGTGAAAGGAGACACAGTCGATCTGTATTTAGCTTATACCGATTATGCGATTAGATTTGAATTTTGGGGAGATGAGATTGAAAACATTTGTTCAATTGACCCAGAAAGTGGCGATGAAATAGAACAACTAGAAGACATCCTCATATACCCAGCCAATTTATTTGTTTCTAGCCCAGAAAACACCCAAACGGCTATTCATGAAATCCAAGATGACATGATGGTTCAAGTAGAAGCATTTCGTGAATCAGGAAAAATTGAAGAAGGACAAAGGTTAAAGGACCGCGTTGAATATGACCTAGAAATGATTAGAGAACTTGGTTATTGCTCCGGTATTGAAAATTATTCGAGATATTTTGATAGAAGAAGCCCAGGACAAAGGCCCTTTTGCTTGCTAGATTACTTCCCCGACGATTACCTGATGGTGGTTGATGAAAGCCATGTCACGCTTCCTCAAGTCAAAGGCATGTATGGTGGTGACCGTGCGAGGAAAACAAACCTTGTGGATTATGGTTTCAGGCTTCAAGCTGCCATCGATAACAGACCATTGAAATTCGATGAATTCGAAAATATGTACGCGCAGTGTATTTACGTTTCTGCTACACCTGCTGATTACGAAATCGAATTGTCAAAAGGAGTGATTGTAGAACAGCTTATACGTCCAACTGGTCTCCTTGATCCTGTCATTCAGGTTAAGCCAAGTGAAAACCAAATTGACACCCTAATTACACATATTCAGGAGCGGATTGCAAAAAAAGAAAGATCCCTTGTTACCACGTTAACAAAAAGGATGGCAGAGGAACTCCAAAAGTACCTCACAAAAATGGGAATTCTTTGCCGCTACATACACAGTGAAATAGATACCATCGAGCGTGTTGAAATTTTACGGCAATTGCGACTTGGTACTTTTGATGTCCTGATTGGGGTAAACCTACTTAGAGAAGGATTAGACCTACCCGAAGTCTCGTTTGTTGCGATTTTAGATGCCGACAAAGAAGGCTTTTTGAGAAACGAAAGATCATTGGTGCAAACTGTTGGGCGTGCGGCACGTAATGTAAATGGCTTTGTCCTTATGTTCGCAGATCGGATGACGAATTCCATGCAAAGAACCATTGACAAAACTGAAAATCGCAGACAGTTACAAATGAAATATAATAGAGTCCATGGAATCATTCCAACAGGCCTGAACAAGTCTAAAGAGATTATTTTGGAATCAACCAAAGTGGCTGATGGCGAATACATAGAAAAGGGAATCAAACCTAGTCAAAAGCCACCCGAATCGGTTTCTATTCTCAAATCGGCATATGAAAACGAAGCCAGTCTAGACCACGAGATTAAGTCAATTAAAAAGGCTATGGAAAAAGCAGCAAAAGACCTTGAATTTATTGAAGCGGCTGGATACAGAGATAAAATGAGGGCACTACAAAAACTCAAAAAATCATTCTAATGCTAAATAATATACGTGTCCAAGAATTTAGAATTCTTGCAATCATCGAAGGAGTATCCTATCTAAGTTTTGGGATTACCATGCCCTTAAAATACTATTATGAGCTTGGGCAACCCAATTACGTGGTAGGGATGATTCATGGGATTGTTTTTATGCTATATTGTTTGTATTTACTAGCCCTAACCCTTAAAAAAAAATGGAGTTGGCCCAAGGGTATTTTGTTCTTTACAGCATCACTTATTCCATTTGGAACCTTTTATATCGATTCCAAATACCTTAAAAACAAAGTTTAAATAAAATTTAGAAAGAACGTAATCTCCCTTTCCACAATCTATTGTTCAATGAAAAAGAAGTTTTAAGCTTTGAACACCCAAGTTTTATTAATTTTGTCCAAAATATTCAGCTATGGCAAACGATTTATTAAAAGGTAAAAGAGGAATCATATTTGGGGCTTTAAATAGTCAATCTATCGCATGGAAAGTGGCACAAAGAGCGCACGAAGAAGGTGCTACGTTTGTACTTACCAATGCTCCTATCGCGATGCGTATGGGAGAAATTAAAAATCTAGCTGAAGAAACTGGAAGTGAGATTATTCCAGCAGATGCCACCAGCGTTGAGGACCTGGAGAACTTGGTCACAAAATCTATGGAGATTTTAGGTGGTAAAATTGACTTTGTTCTACATTCCATTGGTATGTCTCCTAACGTTAGAAAAGGAAAGCACTACACGGAGAATGATTATCGTTATTATGGCCAGACGATGGATGTTTCGGCTATATCATTTCACAAAACACTAGCAACTTTATATAAGCATGACGCCATGAGCGAATGGGGATCTGTTCTCGCATTATCCTATATAGCAGCACAACGAATTTTTCCGGACTACAACGATATGGCAGATGCAAAATCACTTCTGGAATCTATCGCACGTTCTTTTGGATACCATTATGGCATCAAAAACAAAGTTCGTGTCAATACAATCTCACAATCCCCAACGGTTACGACTGCAGGGCAAGGAATTAAAGGATTTAAGGAGTTTATAAACTTCTCTGAGCAGATGTCTCCACTAGGAAACGCAAGCGCCGTTGCCTGCGCCAATTACTGCTTAAGTATGTTCTCAGATTTTACCAAATACGTGACCATGCAGAATCTTTTCCATGATGGTGGTTTTTCAAACACAGGTGTTACACAGCCGGTAATTGAACAATTCGGAGACGAATAAGACCTCACCAAAAAAACGACCTTACAAAAGGGATCACTTAAATGGGATCCCTTTTTTATTTAAACATTTCCCGTGTCACGGGTGTTCTTAATTAAAATCATAATAATGGGATTCTTCACAAGAAAAAGTAAAAAAGAAAAGCTCAACGACCAGTACAAAAAAAAGCTTGAACTTGCCTATAAGATGTCTACGAGCAACCGCTCAGAAAGTGACCGCTTAACCAAAGAAGCCAACGATATTCTAGACGAAATCAAAAAAATAGAGGAATCCGAGGCTTAGTCTTTTTTCCAATTTTCACCTTTATTCTTTGTATAAGGTATAATACCCTCTAGCTTGTCTTCAACAAGATTAAGGTCCTCAATGATTTTATTTAAATCTACTTTTAAGGCTTTATACTGCTGCTCTCCAATCTCTTTGTTCTTTCTATGGGTCTTGGAAACACCAGCCGTATTTTGATAAAGCTGATAACCCACCATGCCTAAGCGACCTGAGATACTTGGGACTGTTTCAAAGTCTCTTGAAGAGCGCGCATCATCTCCCCACATTGACACCTCTAAATCTTTATAAGAAACTTTCATTGCCCTTATTGATTCTAAAAGTGCAAGGTCGGTATTCGGGTAATTGAGTAGAGCTTTCTCAATTAATTCGATGCGATCTTTAGTTTCATTCATTACTTTTTCCGTACCACTTACTTTTCGATTCAGTTCTGCAAGATCCGCCCTAAATGATTTAAGTTCATCTGGGTTTTTAGCAAGTAAGGTTTGGTTGTTGAGACCTTTAACAATAAAGCTTTGCTTGTCAATTAATAGGTCAGACTTCCCATCTTTCACCATCACCACACTAACAGAATATGCGCCTGGCGTTACCAAAAATCCATTTCCTTTAGAACCAATTGGATCGGTTGTATTTGATCTTAAATTCCAAACCTGACGTTGAATCCCTTTTTTGGGACTACTACTCATTCTTCTTATCTCGTTACCAGATGCATCAAAAACTTGCCAAATTAAGACTGCCTTTTCTTCCATATCCTCAGCCCTAATTTCCTCAAAGGATGGGTAGTAAACAGCTTCTCCTTCCTTTTCAATCTTCTTTTCCTGCTTTTGACGCTTGGCTTTCAGCATCGGTTCCACACCCTTTAAATACAAGCTAAACGTCGCACCATAGGATGGGTTTTTTGCAGTCCAGATATTATGTCCTTGGGAACCTGTTCCACCACCACCTAATGGCGTTGCAGGAATGTAAAGTAATGCATCTTTCACTGGGAATAAATGCGCTCTTTTACTCACTATATCTTCTCCAATTGTTCTGAGTGGCGTATAATTATCCAATACATAAAAGCCCCTTCCAAAGGTCGCGGCTACAAGATCATTTTCTCTTTGCTGAATGTCTAAATCATAAACAGCAATAGTCGGTAAGCCACCTAACTTCGTCCAATTTCCACCTTTATCATCAGAGAAAAAAGCACCAAACTCTGTCCCCACAAATAATAGATTCGGATTCACATGGTCTTGCTTAATACAATATACATTTCCTCTTTCAGGCAAATTGGAAGCAATAGACACCCAGGTCTTACCTTGGTCATTTGAATGAAACAAATAGGGTGTGAAATCTCCAGAACGCTGGCTGTTAAAAGCAACAAACACTTCATTTACATCATGTAATGAGGCCGTCACCATATTGACTTTCGTCTGCTCAGGAGCACCTTTAATATTGTCAATTTCTCTCCAAGTCTTTCCATCATCATCTGTTACTTGAATCAAACCATCATCGGTACCGGCATACAGCAACCCTTGTTTTAATGGAGACTCATCTAAAGCGACGATATTTCCATAAATCGTTGTGGACTTATTTTTCATCACCGCATCCATGCTCCACACCTGGCCCATAACCGACAACTTATTTCGATCCAATTGACGAGACAAATCAGTTGAAATGGTTGTCCAATCATCTCCACGATTGGTGGACTTAAATAATTTATTCGCTGCAAAATAAACCGTTGAAGCGTCGTGCCTTGAAACAAGAAGCGGCGCATCCCAATTCCATCGATAAGCAGCTTCATTTTCACCTGGCATCGGCTGAATTGGAACTTTTTCTCCTGACGCCTTATCATAACGGACGAGCCAACCATATTGAGCCTGAGCGTAAGTGATATTCGGATTAGACCAGTCTGTTGCTGACTCGAAACCGTCACCACCATTGGTGATGAACCAGTCTGAATTTAAAATCCCTGCCGCATTACCTGTTGATGATGGACCTCCCATAGAATTATTGTCTTGTGTTCCGCCATAGATATTATAGAAAGGTGCATCGTTATCCGTTGTGACCTTATAAAACTGAATGATTGGAATGTTCGAGAAATACCGCCACTCCTTGGCATGTGTATACGTTTCGTAAACACCGCCATCACATCCTACGACCCAATGGTCCGTATCGCTCGGGTCTATCCAAATACAATGATTGTCAACGTGTTTCTTTTTTTCGCCCGTTCTTTTAAATGTTTTCCCACCATCTTCTGTATGGTGTAAATAGGTATTCATTGAAAATACTTTATCCACATCTTTGGGGTCGCAAAAAATTTCTTGGTAATAATTGCCACTTGTTGCATAGTCACTTTGTTTACTCCAATTCTCTCCTTTATTGACTGATTTGTAAAAACCTTTTTTACCATATCGAGCCTCTACGATGGCATAAACGATATCTGAATCTACTGGTGAAATAGCCAGCCCCACCCTACCCATATACCCCTCAGGCAGGCCTTTATTGATTTCTTTCCATGTTTCTCCACCATCAATAGATTTATAGACACCCGATTCCGGCCCTCCACTTATAAAGGTCCATTCTCGTCGTCTTCGCTGATGCGCCGAGGCATATAATACATTTGGATTAGAGGGATCCATGTGCACTTCGGCTATTCCTGTATTTTCAGAAACAAATAAAGTCCTATTCCATGTTTTGCCTCCATCAATACTTTTGTAAACGCCCCGGTCACCTCCACTGCTCCATAGAGGACCATAAGCCGCAACCCAGATGATGTTTTCATTATTGGGATCTATGACTATGCTTCCTATATGCTCACTGTTCTTGAGCCCCATATTCTCAAAAGTCTCTCCCCCATTGAGAGATTTATAGACACCGTCTCCATAAGAAACAGATCTTTGGTTGTTATTTTCTCCTGTACCCACCCAAACTGTATTTTTATTAGTTGGTGCAATCTCGACGCAGCCTAAAGAATAAGAATCATAGGAATCAAAAATTGGGCTAAAAGTGATGCCGTGATTTTTAGTTTTCCATAAACCACCAGAAGCGGTTGAAACATACCATGTATTCGTATTTGAGGGATGAATGGCAAGATCCGATACCCTTCCGGATGTTAATGCGGGCCCAACCATTCTAAATGAAACTGCAGATACGGTTCCTGCGTCAATTGTGTGTTTTTCTTGTGCGTAAGCAGTGTAAGAAAGTGCTGCAAACAGTAGAATAATGTATTTCATAAGTTGATTTGATTTTGGATAAAATAAATAATTTTAGCGCTTTTTTTGGACTAGTTGATTGTAATTTTTTCAACATACGTTTTTAACCCGTCATTGACATGAATCAGATAGATACCGGCTTTGGCATCGATCTCAATAACCGCTGTTTGAGAGGTAATGATCTTATCCAAAATAATGCGTCCATCCGCTGAATAAAGAACGATTTGAGGGTTTTGTAAGGAATGACTAATCGTGAATTTCCCTTCATTAGGATTGGGGTAAACCGAGAATGGTGATGTCAAGTGATGCACGCCGCTCATCTGCCCCATCACATTGATATTGTCCATGAAGAAATTGTTTCCCCAACCATTAATTCCAACAAACCTGATCGCGACATTTTGACCAATGTAGGAAACAAGATCTATAGCATTGTCAACAGACCAATCGGCACAATCCGATGGGTACCAATCATCATTTGTGCTAGGTATCGTTATTAGATCATCACCAAAAGCATAAAATAAAGTATCATAGGTATCCCAACAATCAGAGCTGATATCAATGCGGAAACCATCTTCATAGGAGCCCCCCCATTTGGTGTAAGCATAATCAAACTCAAGCATTGCACTTAAGGCATTTGTCAAATCTATTTTTGGTGTCATCAACTCAGCCTCATCACCTACTTGATTAATGGAGAAATGATTAACCATCACACAGTTTGTAGCATTACAGTCGGGACCATTATCCGTAAAGAAAGGAGACCAACCATACGAATTGTTTGCATTGTACTGTGTCCAAAAATCGCTAATCCCCAATTCAAAATCTTCTACAACATCAAGAGGAGCAACCGTTTCGTCGTATTCAATAAACATGGAATACGATTGGGTACTCGTTCCGAAGTCATCCGTAACCGTCAAGGTCACGTCATAAAACCCTGGAGTATCATATTGTACAATAGGATTCTGATCATTAGATGCTCCTGGTGTACCCCCTGGAAAAGTCCATTGCCAAATTGGATTCATAGATGACAATACCGAATTGTCAATATATTGAACCTGATTATCAAGACAAGAAATCTTAAATTTATCAGCTGCAATTTGAGCCATGGGCTCTGAGTTCTCATACATTTCGACCTCATAAACACTTCTGTTCGTTGCATTTCGAAGCAAGCCCTCTTTGTATTTTATCACAAGCTTTGTAGAAGTTGTGCTTAAAGGCAAATTATTATTGAATAATGCCCATTCATTCATGGTATTGTTTCGGTAATACACCGCACGTCTTGTGCCAATATAAACGCCACCTGCTGTTCCCTTCTGGTGCTCTATATTCGTGATGACTTCGCCGTCAAGAGAAGCGCTTGTATAATTTGTCCATGTAGCGCCTCCGTCCATTGATTTAAACACCATGCGCCCATTGAGGTTGGTATTGCCATATTGAGAGGTTCTTACGGCCCAGAGTTCATTCGCATTACTCGCACTCACTGCAATATCAAAAGGAACCCACAATTCTCCATTCAATAATGCAGTTGGAGGTGTGATTTCATTCCAAGAGACCCCAGCGTCTTGCGTACGCCATATTTTTTTATCTCCCCACCAACTTTCATACGTCACTAGGTACATTACATCAAGATTGGCTCTAGAAATCTCAAGATTCATTACCTTACTCGGAAAAGAATAGACAAGTTCAAACGTTAATCCATTATCTTCGGTTTTTAATAGATTCTTTCCTCTTCCTAGATATATATGCTGGTTGTTTCTAGGATCCCACTCCATGGTTGAAGACTCTCCAAAAATATAAGAAGCATTCGGTAATGAATCGAATTGAAATCCATTGATATTCATGGTTCGATCTCCAGAAAGAATCCTGCCTTCATAATCATCATAAGCAATTCTATCATTACCAAAATTAACAAAGCCTCGAACGCCATCACCACCACCTGTACAAATCCAATCATTGATATAAGTATCGTTGTCTTTTAACAAGGTTCCATTATGATATGCGCCGCCTAACATTACATCTGATTGAGGACTTGCCCCAAATCCCCAAAAATCAGTACCCTCTATTCCAACTTGTGATTTATCCATATTGGTCCCACCATCATTGGACATGAAAATACCGCCATCACAAGCGATCCATAGCTCTGTACCAAAAAACCGAATATCATGGATGTCTGCGTGCACATACCCAATTTCTCCCGGTTCAGACCATTTTGCTGGGCAAACCCATGTCGCACCTGCATCAGTAGAAACCCAATGATTAACGCCTCCTAAATGAAGTTTCTGTGGATTTACAGGATCGACAGCCAGTCCAACATCGTAATAATACTGTCCACCGTCGTCCTCTCCTTCCTTATCCCAACCCATCATGTTGATATTGGTCAAGGAGGGTGGTCCTGCAGGTTGATTTCCACAACATTGAAAAGTCCAAGTTACACCCTCGTCCTCAGACAAGTAAATACCATAGGTGCCGCTTCCACCGTTTGCCGAACCGGTAGCATTGGCATAAATCAAACTTGGGTTTGCGGGTGTAACGGCAATCTCTACACGCTTCTGATGATCATCTGTTCCTGTAGGACTTGGCCAACCATTAGTCTGTATTGTAAAAGAACTACCTCCATTGATTGATTTATAAAATTCAGTGTGGTTGTCGACGACCTTGATCGTATATATAATCGATGGATTTGAAGGATGCAATTCAATTTCCTGAAACTCTCCATCCATTATTTCGGACCAATTTAAGCCCGAATCCATGGATTTAAAAAACCCTTTATTTGAACTCAAATAAAGTTCTGATGAACTATTGGGATGCATAACGATGTCCTTTACATTATGAGATTCTGATTGAAAGACAGGGTCTCCAATTATAGACCATGATTCTCCTCCATCAATAGTATTATATAGTTTCCCATTACTTTCGAAGTAAACTATATCCGGATTGCTATGGTCTATTTCTAACGCAAATATTCTATTCAATACAAGGTTTCTTGTTTTTAAGCTCCAGGTAGAACCCGCATCAATAGATTTCCACAAACCAGAAGTGGCAGAACCCGCAAACATGATGTCCGAATTACTGAAAGAACGTTCTACCGTATAAACGTGTGCCGCTCCTGGAGCATAGCTTCGGCTCGAGGCTTCCTTATCAAAATCATAAGGCCCTATGCAAATCCATTCAGAATTGACATCTTTATTAGCGTTCAAGGTCTCTGATCTTTTTACATAAAGTAGATCCTCCTTTGAATCCATTGAAAAACTTACCTGCCGACCAAAGGACCGCAACCATCTTTTATAAAACTGTGTATGTTCATTTTTCTCTAAGGGGTGTGATTGGTAATAAAGATCATGAGCTATCATTACCTTTTCGGGATCCACGGATACTTCGTACATCAATTTGATCCAATCTGGAGAATTAATGTTTGCCGAATATTTCTGTTCAAATTGCGCCGATAAATTGAAACCAAATATTAGAGAAAGAAGTAAAATGAGGCTGAATTTCATAATTGTTTATTTTTAAAAATTTAAAGATAAGGAAAAAGAATACCAAATCGTTTTCGCTCACTTACGCAAGAATTGACTCTAAATATAGTACCTTCGCGATTCAATAATCTACTCATGATCATCTCAGAAGTTAGCTATTTAGGAAATCTTAGAACTGAGGCAAAGCACCTTAAGTCAAATGATACTATTATTACTGATGCCCCTGTTGATAATAATGGGAAAGGTCAAGCTTTTTCACCAACGGATTTGGTCGCAACGTCATTAGCGTCGTGCGCGATGACCATTATTGGAATTTATTGTGAGAAAAACGACATTAAATTTGAGCACTGTGATGCCAAAGTCGAAAAATTAATGGGGAACAACCCCAGAAAAATTGAACAAATCAATGTCACTTTTTACGTGTCAAAAAATGAATGGGACAGCGATACATTAAATAAAATAATCAAGGAAGCCAAGGCTTGCCCTGTGTCTATCACACTTGAAAATCAAGTCCAAATCGATTATAAATTTCTCTAAATGGAAAATAAAAAAGAAACCTATCAAAGGAAGGAAAAAAAAGATATCATCTTCGGAATCCATCCTGTTATTGAAGCTGTGAAATCTGGCCAAGAATTGAATAAAGTCATGATCCAAAGAGGAATAGAAAAGGAGCATTTCAAAGAACTTAAAGACGCACTTGCAGACAAAGATTATTATATTCAATATGTTCCCATTGAAAAACTAAACACTTTAACAGCTGGAAATCACCAAGGTGTTGTTGCATTCGTAACCCCTATTGAATACCAAAAAATTGAAACCCTTGTAGATCAATGGATAGAAGAAGAAAAAAAACCATGTATACTCGTTCTAGATAGAATTACAGATGTGCGAAACTTTGGAGCAATTGCTAGATCAGCAGAGTGTCAAGGTGTTGATGCGATTCTTATTCCTTCGAGAGGCTCTGCATTAGTAACCGCTGACGCTGTTAGAACTTCTTCTGGAGCATTAAGCCGTATTCCAGTTTGCAAAACAGAAAACTTAAAGAACAGTTTGTTTTACATTCAACAATCAGGATACAGAATCGTAGCATGTACAGAGAAGTCATCCATGCCTTTGCAAGAGGTAAATTTACGTGGAGCAATGGCAATCATAATGGGTTCTGAAGAAAATGGCATCACCTCTGACCTGATTAACATGGCAGACCTACGAACTAATATTCCTATGCGGGGTGTTATCGCTTCTTTAAACGTAGGTGTTGCTACAGGTATTATTTTGTACGAAAAAATGAGACAAGAGCTCGATCGCTAAGCTCCTAAATCAGGTAGAGTACAAGAGCTGGGTTACCATGACAGGAAGCTCCTCTAAAGCCCCACAGGTGTATTCGTAATTTTCTTTAGAGATTCGGTGTGGATCAAAGTGGATGGCTTTCATACCAGAATTTAACGCACCTGAAACATCCGCCCTGAAATCATCTCCAATCATCAAAGCATCAACAGCCGAGCAACCTGCTTGTTTCATCGCATATTGAAAAATAGCGCGAGAAGGCTTGTTTTCCCCAACTGCTTCTGAACAAACAATCACATCAAAATAAGTATCTAGACCACAATTCTTAAGTTTGATATATTGCACCTCCTCAAAGCCATTCGTGATAATATGCATAACGAAACCGATATCTTTGAGCTCATTTAAACATGCTATAGTACCCGGAAATAATCCCGTTTGAAGCGGCGAGATACTCACATATTGCTCAGCCATCTGTTGTGCCAAGTAGAGGTCATCCTTATGAAATTGTTTTAATGTTGCATAAAACCGCTCATATCGGAGGATTTCCTTTGTGAGTTGACCTTTGCTATACAGTCCCCACAAACGAGCATTATGAGGCACATAAGCATTATAAAATCGATCAAAAGAACCAAATATAACCTCAAGTTTTAATGCGCTAAAAATAGTTTTTAAAGCCTTTTTTGAATTCGTATCAAAATCCCATAGGGTACGGTCCAGATCAAAAAACACATGCTTTCTAGGTAAAGACATAAACAATAAAGGTGGTTAAAGTTGCATTGATTGCCATACCAATGATTATAAATAAAAAGGTAAAAGACTCCCGACCGAAAAATTTCGCAACGACTATAGATCCGAGGGGAACTGAAAGTAAAAAAGGAGCCCAGAAACAAATCCCAAGCTTTCCAAATCGATTCTTTAACTTCACGATCCCCTTATTCACCCGCGTAAATTTATTTTTCTCCACAAAGGAGCCTCCCTTTTCAATTCGCTCTTTTTCTCTTTTAATCCGCGTTCGATTCATGAAGAATTCCGCAGAATAATAGAATACGGCAGCACCAAAAGTCCCTCCGATGAATATAGAAATCGCCGTTTCTAGGGACGTTACTCCAAGATGAGGCCCCGGAATTGCCGAGAACATGAATTTCACTGTGGCTAAGGATGCTAGGGTGATATATGCAGACCAATTCATTGTTATAATTTTGTGCCAAAAGCTAAATCACCGGCATCACCTAGACCCGGAACAATATAAGATTCCGAAGTCAATTCAGGGTCTATTGCAGCTGTCCAAATATCCGTAGATTTAGGCAACTCCTTTTCAAGCAAACCAATTGCTTGTGGGGTTGCAATAGAAACAATAACGACTACTTTCTTAGGGGTGCCAAATTTCAGAAGTGCTTTATAAACCTCGACCATCGAATTCCCGGTAGCTAACATAGGATCTGAAATTATCCAAATCTTACCATCTAAATCCGGAGCCGCTAAATATTCTACTTCAATCGTAAAATCCTCTTTTGTAGAATGTGACCGATAAGCTGATACAAATGCGCTATCGCAGCGGTCAAAAGTATGTAGTAGCCCATTATGCATTGCTAAACCTGCTCTTAAAATCGTGATGAGAACAGGATTCTCTGATAAATGAGATTCCTGAGACAAGCCCAAGGGGGTTTGTACTTCCCTTTGGATATAATCCATTTTTTTTGAAGCTTCATATCCCAAGACCGAAGCGATGCGTTCCAAATTTGACCTAAATCTCATAGGATCCTTCTGGATGTTTACGTCCCTAATCTCGGATACATAATGACTTGCAATAGAAGGATTATCGGAAAGGTTGTACAGCATTTAATTCTGTTTTTATTCGTAATAAAAGTAAGTAGAAAAAAAAGATTAATGGCGTATAAACAACAGAACTTAAGCCTACCTATTCTATAAAAAATAATACATTCGTAAATGAATAATAATAAAAATAACGATTCCAAAAAGGTAGCAATCTTAATTATCGTTGCCGCACTTGGTTACTTTGTTGACATATATGACATGGTGTTATTTGGCGTAGTAAAGGCTGAAAGCTTAAGTGTAATAATGGAAGGTCAATCACTTGAATTACAGAGTTCTAAAGGTAAATTTTTATTCAACATTCAAATGCTAGGAATGCTCATAGGCGGAATCCTATGGGGCGTACTTGGAGATAAAAAAGGAAGACTAAAAGTTTTGTTTGGCTCCATCCTTCTATACTCGATTGCAAACCTTATTAATGCTTTTGTAACCGATGTAACCACCTATGCGATTGTCAGATTAATCGCGGGTATTGGTTTGGCGGGAGAGCTTGGCGCAGGGATCACACTGGTATCTGAAACCATGTCAAAAGAAAAACGTGGATACGGAACTATGCTGATCGTCACCTTTGGTGCGCTTGGAGCAGTTGCAGCCTCTGTTGTTGGATCCGAAGGTGGCGTTATTGCGGATTATATATTCAGCATTACGGGGACACAATTATATAATTGGCAGGTTACCTATCTCGTAGGCGGATGCCTTGGTTTACTCCTTCTTTTACTTCGAGTTGGTACGATTGAATCCTCATACTTCCAAAATATGAAGCAAGATAATTCCGTTGAAAAAGGAAACTTGAAAATTCTTTTCAAGAGTAAAGAAATTTTTAAAAAGTACCTTCATTGTATAGTCATCGGAATACCAATTTGGTATGTGGTCGGATTACTCGTCATGAATTCAAAAGACAACTTCGCACCTCTTATGGGGATACATGATATAGAAAATGGACAAGCTGTAATGTATACCTATATTGGATTATCAGTAGGCGATCTCATTTCAGGAGTACTAAGCCAATGGCTTCGTAGTCGAAAAAAGGTCGTCCGTCTCTACCTCATATTTACGCTTCTATTGATTACCACCTTCTTGTTTTTCATGGATGGAGCATCAAAAGACCTTTACTACACGATGTGCTTTTTGTTAGGAACGGCAACAGGATATTGGGCGCTATTTGTTTCTATCGCCGCAGAACAGTTTGGAACGAATATTAGATCCACAACAGCGAATACGATTCCAAATTTTGTAAGAGGTTCTGTCAATCTAATTATGCTGAGTTTTGGATTGTTAACCGCTTTGAACATAGGAGATGCAAGTTCAGCCTATATCATTGGCGTATTCTTTATTATACTCGCACTATATAGCCTAAGCCAACTTGAGGAAACCTTTGGAAAAGATTTAGATTATTTCGAAACGTAGTCTTTATTTCTTTTCGACGACAGCAGAAATAGTCAATACGGTTTCTTTAGGCTCCGTATTTGCTGTAACTCGAATCGTCTTTGACTGTTTGTTTAATTGACCAACTTTAGGATGGAAAACCACCTCAATCTTATCACTTTTTCCAGGTGCAATAGGTTTTGTTGGCTTTGATGGGGTTGTACAACCGCAACTGGCTTTAACATCTTTAATAATTAACGGGGATTTTCCAGTATTGGTCACCCTGAACACAGTCTTATTGTCCGTGTCTTCCTTTATTTTACCAAAATCATGTTGCTCTTTGTCAAACTTTAAGGAAGTCAAAGGCGCTGTTTCAGCTGGTTCTTCTTCATCTAAAATCGCTAACAACTCCACTTCAAATACCAAGGGCATAAATGGCTTGATAACCGTTCCCGACTTGCCACTTGCTCCATAAGCTAGTTCTTGAGGAATATAAAACCTATATTTTGACCCGACACTCATTAATTGAAGTCCTTCTGTCCATCCTCTAATAACTTGATTCAATTTAAATTCAGAAGGCATATCGCGATCCACCGAGCTGTCAAAAACATCTCCTTCCGGAGTCGTTCCATGATAATGTACGCTCACTTTAGTTGTTGCATTTGGCTTTGGTCCCTCGCTTGGCGTAACAATTTCATATTGCAAGCCCGATGATGTTGTCGTAACACCCGCTCTTGTTGCATTTTTTTTCAAGAAATCCTCTCCCTGTTCCTTGTAATTAACCTCAGGAACTTCCTTAATCACAACATCCAAAGGCAAATCAGAACCACAAGATGACATTATTAATGTAAGTGTTAAGGTAAATAAACCTAATATACTTATTTTCATGTTATTAACGTTTTATTTTAAATCAATTTAGAAGTCTTTTTTATTAAAAAAAATAACTTAAAAAAAAATGTGCCCACGACTGGACTCGAACCAGCACACCTTCCGGCAC
>TARA_B110000046_G_scaffold185854_2_pt1 | contig 31525 bp, 36 predicted proteins | sample TARA_B110000046 | Tara Oceans TARA_B110000046 (sample SAMEA4397157) | marine metagenome | biome: Polar Biome; feature: [DCM] deep chlorophyll maximum layer (ENVO:01000326); material: water (ENVO:00002006), including particulate matter (ENVO:01000060) such as... | depth 40 m
TCGGGGAATATTCCTACACGAAAGACGGGGTGTGCATGGAAGGTATAGAAAATTACCTTAAAGCAACCAATATTCTTTCGAAATATGCTTCTTTATAATATATTTGTTTGGAATTAACTGAATAATATATTTCTTAAAACAACACTTTGATATAATTCTATATTCAAACTTGTTTTCGCATAGTTTACAGTAGTCGTTATAAACCTTTTCTATGCCAATATTTTCTATATTTGGAGAGAATTTATAATTAATTTTCTGTTCATCTAACACAGTTTCAAATTCACCCATTTTATCCCATAATAAACACCTAACTCCCACTATATTATTATTTATTATATCCAAATCATGAAAATGGTTTAAAATAGATAGCATACCAAACTCATTCAAATCATCTGTTATACTTTTTTCATTTGTTAGCCAATCGTTGTAAATTTCACATATATCGCTGGTCTCCATGGTTTCTGTAGAATCATTTACTATATAATTTTTCCAAAATTCGCATAAATTACTTGTATTAATGAGCAATTCGCTATACACACCAATAAACCCATCTCTTTCCCCACAATATGTAAAACGTTTAGACAATAATGATTTAAAATTACTAGAGAATATCGTATTTACAATTCCCATATTACCTAAAAATATTTTCCACAAATAAAGCATCTCCTTGAACGAAATTATATATGATAAATCGTCCTTTTTTGTAATCCCCTTGACAAACACATCTGTAAGTATGTCTGGCGTTTTATCTTGTATATATAAAATCCTGTTAATAACCGCTTTATCAGTTCTTGAGCGTTTCAATAAGCTATCCGAATTTTTATAGCGATTAGAATAATGCACCGCTACCGAAATTATATTTAATATATTTTGTTTTATAAACTGAGACCACATTGTAGAATGAGCAACATCATTCCTAAACTTTATAAACCTACAATTTGTATATTCGTGTTCGTGCCAAGCATATTTAAACGTGCTATTCGTGTGGTATTTGCCTTGAAAATAATCAAACACGTGGTCATTTAACCTATTTAAAAAACCTTTACATTTTATGTCCACCAAGTGTGTTATATCGCATTGTTTCTTTTGGATATTATCTCCCAATATTGCTAAAAAATAACGCGCTTCTAGTTTAGTATAGAACAATGTGGGGGTTAAAAAATTTAACACTTCTTGAATTGTATGTGATTCTGGGATCATATCGAATATATTGGTTTCTTTTATTTTTTTAATAATCATATTTTTGATTTTATATTTCCAATGCAATAGTGTTTTATTTGTAGACAAGTTGGATAATATCTTATGAAGAAGGGTGCTTTCATTAACCAACTTAAAATCCATTCCATCATACATAACAAAAATGTTTGATTTTGATATATACATGTATTTGGTATCCGAATCAATTAAAAATGTTGTTATATATTTATCAGCATCGTTCTGCATGTCTTCATTTCTTTTTGCTCTTTTTTTTTGTTGTTCTAAACGCTCAGGGAGTTCCTTTTGTATGAAATCAATTACTTTCGCATGGTATAGAGGTTCATACGTATTTAAAACCTTGTCTAATTCTGTATGCGCTATATCCATTCCACGTGTTTAGTAATTAACCCCTTCGCTTTAATAGCATTTAATTTATATAACAAATTATCAATGCATATGCGATCTTTATATGAAATTTGAAACATTTCTATTAATAGCGAGAATAAATCGTCGTTTATTTTAAAACGCCTTTTACAATGTAAATGACGTTTGTTCGGAAATAAGAACCTTTTTATACTTGATTTTCCTGTAACTTGACGCATGTTATGTGTGTGTTTAAAGGGTTGTTCACCTGTTATTAAAATCCAGAAACACACACCCATCGACCATATATCACTATTTGCGGTATAAAACCCCTGGTATATTTCTAAAGGCGTATAACCTATTGTTCCACACGCGCAACCCAACTTTCCTAGTTCTGTTGTATATGTGTGAGCCATGCCATAATCTATAAGCACTAGTTTATAATGCATATCTCCCGCTTCAGGTTGTGGACTGTCTTGAATAATAATATTTTCAAGTTTTATATCCAAATGGCTATACCCGGATTGGTTTAGTGTTTTTACACCATAAACCAGTTCTATTAAAATATTTATAAAAGCGTTGTATGGTAATTGCTCTTTCTTTCGTTGATAGTTCACAACAAACCACTCAAATAACTCAATGCCGTTTATATATTCAGTAATGATTGATAATGTTATATCATTGGATATCATATCTATATATACTGGAAAAAACCGATTTTTGGGTAATCTTTTTAATACATGAACTTCTCTTATTGCCGATGAACCCTTGTATACATTTTTACGCGTGTATAACTTGTTAGTGTTTTGTTCGATAACCTTGTATACAGTTGATGTTCCGCCAATTCCAAGCAATCTAACATCTTTATACTGTGGTAAAAATACAATATCAGTCTGTTCATTTGCACTGGTAGACGTTTTCCCATTTAGACAGTTGAAACCTTTTATTTTTTTAAATATTTTTTTACAATAAATACCTAGTTGATAAGTCATATATATGTTTATATATATTATAAATAATATAGTATAATATATATGGGAATATTTTGGTCATCACCTCAAAATTGCACAATGTCGCTACCAAACACTAATGTGGCGGGGCCAGCGGTGGATGAGGCAGCGGTGGAGACTAAGGTGGCGGGGCCAGCGGTGGAGGAGGCAGCGGTGGAGACTAAGGTGGAGGTGAAGAAGATTATATCAATAATTGCTATCCATCAGTACCGATTGAGGTGTTTTTTAAATATGCTGAAGGGAGAAACCACCAAATCATTCCAAAATGGGGCTATATTGAAACTAATTGTTAATCCAAGAGTAGGGGTAACACTCCACTTAGTATACCAAGGTGATAATATGGGGGCGGCGAAAAAGGAAGAGAATGAGTCGAATGGCGGCTACGAGTTGTATAATGGGGAATTCAATAAGAATAAGATTAAAAAACCTGTAGATAATAATGTATATATATTTTATTTGGTCCGACACGGTCAGGCATATCATAACATTCTTAAAGAAAACATTAAAAGTGCAAAGGGACTGCGAAAAATTAAAGCACACTTTAAAAAATTACAGCATGTTTTTACAGGAGAAGAGACCGAATTAACCCAACGGGGGATACAACAGGCGCGTAATGCTGGAGGTAAATTACTCAAATATAAGGATATACAAGACGCAACGACCATAAAATACTTTGTGACAGATTTATTAAGGACCAGACAAACAATGGGAGAAATAATGTGGAAAATTGATAAAAAAAACGAAAGCAACGACAGCGAGAAATCAAACAATTGGGTCCCGAAATCGGACAATAAAGAAATGATAGTATTACCCTGTAGCCATGAAATAAATAGAAGTAAATATCCATGCGACGTTAAAGCCACCGGCTACCAAACGAACTTGAAAGCGGTCGTGGCAACAACTAAGGCGGCTTTTCAACCTGAAAATAAATCGAAATGTTCCCCCCACATACTACACTTGTATCGAAAGGGTAATCGCAGCCTTTATGAAGCCACCGCTACGGGAACTGGTTTGAAGATTAATTGTAAAGAAGTTGTTGTTGATGGACCTAAATATGTTGATCTTCGTAGTGAATCGGGTGGTAAAAACAAAAATACTAAAACATATACGGTAAATTGGGACTTATATAAGAATAGGGGTGGAAGAACTAGATGCGGTTCTACAAATTTCATTAATATAGCCATGGAATATTTGAATACGTATGTTGAAAAAAAGTCCGGGGGAGCACAAACACTTAAAAAAAGAAGTAAGAAAAGAAGTAAAAAGAGGAGGGAAAAACGAAGTATAAAAAAACGAAGTATGAAAAAACGAGGTATGAAAAAACGAAGTATGAAAAACGAAGTATAAAAAAACGAAGTAAAAAACATAAATATTTAAGGATTCGGTAATAAAAACTGTGCAAATAGCACCATTTCAAAAAAATTTATTATAATAATATATAAAATGTATAATTTTAATCACGAGACCTTATTAAACTGGATAACAGCATTTGCTATATTTGAAATACCGATGGCACTATTTTATTTATCAATATCAAAAAAAAGTGATATGGTAACAGATTGGTATTCTGGAAAAACTATAAATATATGGAATGTTATAGCACAAGATGCGTTGTATGTAATATGTGGTATAGTAATAACATATGCATTATTTAATTATTTAGTTAAAAATAATATGATAAAAAAGTCATTTCTTTATTTTATTTTAACATTTTTAGCGGTTCAATTATCAGGTGATTTACTTTTTGCATTAACAATAAATAGTTGGCCAATAAAACATTCAACAAAATGGATAAATTACTTTAAAAACTACATTAACAAATCGGGTTTCAACGCATTATTAGGAGATAGTTTATATATTATAGCATGGTCATTGGCTTTTTATTTAGTAAGTAACTACATTAAGGATTTCAGTGTAAAGATATTTATAATTTGCTTATTTTTTTTCATGGTATCAGCATATTCTGTAAAGTAACTTAAATATAGCGCCCCAAATAGATAATTGCACAAGCCCCCTACTGGATCATGAAACAGAAGTTGGGGGAAAATAAACGCTATTGGATGACAATGGGTAAATAAACAAGTCACGTAAATATTAGAAAAACATAAGTATTTAAAGATTCGGTAATAAAAACTATTATACTATGAATAGTGGAAATGTATTGGAAATAAAAACTGTGCAAATAGCACCATTTCGAACTTTAATGACGGCTTTAAAAGATATATTATTAGAAACTAATATAACATTCAAACCCGACGGCATTAGAATTATAAATATGGACAAATCGCATACGATTCTTGCTCATTTATTTCTAGATGCTACTAAGTTTGAATCTTATTATTGTAAATATCCTAAAATTGTAATAGGTGTTAATATGTTTCATTTATTTAAACTAATTAACACCATAGATAACGATGACACGTTAACTCTATTTATTGAAGAGTCGGAATACAGTGATGGTATTGTTGACCACCTTAGTTTAAAATTTGAAAATGGGGACATAAAACAATGTAAAAAACAACGACTGAAGTTGATTGAACCAGAAGAAGAAGAACTCGAGATCCCAGATGTGTCATTTTCATTACGCATTAACTTACCTTCAACTGATTTTCAAAAAATCATACGAGATTTATCAAATTTAAGTGATAGGTTGGAAATTAAATCAGTTGAAAATGAATTAATATTCAAGTGTAGTGGACCGTTTGCTGATGCGGAAATAGTTAGGTCTGAATGCGACGATTCGTGTGCGTTTGGGTTTATAAAAAACGAAGATAAAAGCAAGATAATACAGGGCGAGTTTTCATTAAAAAACCTTAGTTATTTTATCAAGTGTACTAATTTGTGCAATTCCATCGAAATGTATCTTGAAAATAATCTACCACTTATTGTTAAATATTCCGTTGCTTCCCTGGGAAGTATCAAGTTGTGTTTGGCCCCCTTACCGTCTAGTCACCCGCAATTATAAAAGTATTTTTAACTTAAATATTTTTATATGTAATGTCTGTCATGGAAGATGGTGTTACATTTTATTTAATATTCGGGATTATGTCGTTTAAATATACACCCGTGTAAATTTAAATCCGGGATATTATCCAAAATAGACGGTTCCTGGTGCAAACACGTGGCGGTCCATACCTTTATAATGCAGAATGACCTTTTAGGAGAAATTGTAATTCCGTTTATATTTTTAAGCAGTTGTTTATTATTGGATAATGTCTCGCCAACTAACATAAAACTTAGATTTCTCCATATATTGTACACGCTTTTGTTTGTAACCTTGAACGAAAAACACCCACCGTTTCTATTTTTTACATCTTCCCATGTTGGAGAAATACCCGAACGCATAACGAATAACATACAATTTTTAATCATTTTTTCAGGTATTCCTCTATATAATCTAATAATTTCTTCCAACGTTGAAACCTCCATAATTTTTTTGTAACTTTTTAGAGACCAATCTGTATCATGTGGTAAATGAGCCCATAAAGTCCATTTATCATATAAATTGTGGACGTCTGTTAATGTTTCGCAATTTGATGTTTCTTGAGTTTGCATGTTGGAACTTGGTGGGTCCATTGTATAATGTATAAGAGTTCAATTTTTAATATCTTTTATACATTATTATAAGCGATGTTGACTTGAAATGAAACATACGTTTGAAACGACAAATTAACGACCTTTGCGACTCCCTGGAGCGGATGATGTCGGCCATCCCCACTATCTTCTTATGTCTCGCGAGAGACGCCAGCTCATGGCTGAGTGGGACGAGCGGGAGGCCAAGGCGTTTGCGACGGAGTGCTTCTTCGTATGCGTGTGAGTGCGCAGCTGGAAATTTGTATGCGGGATGTGGGGACTGATACATTATATATATAATTGGATTAGACTTTTGGAATCCTACGATTCAGTTTCACCGGATATATTAATTGTCGGAATGTCTGTAACTACATATGCGTTATCATTCAACACAACTTTTTTATCAGAAGACATATCAAACATTTTTATATCCTTATCAATAATACGTAGTATATATTCCTTAGCACAATTCATATCATAATAATACGATAAATACCACTCTAAAAATTCCCGATCGAGTATAGTGTTTCCGTTAATATAAAACCCATTTAAATATTGGTGTATATCGTGTATTTTATCTTCACCGTCTTCCTTTACAATATATTCGACCTGTATGAAGGGGTTATCCTGAAATGGAATAAATATAGCATCTTTGATAGGTTTAATCGTCCTTTTATAAAATATTTTATCGCCAAGTTTTCTTTTTATAAATATAATACTAGGTGATTTACTCAAAACCTCTTCAACTATAGCATCATCAATGTTGTCAGAAAGGAAACATGCTTCTGTTTTATTGCTATAGGATATTAATGATATCTGGTCTTCTTCTACATATGTACTTTCGTCCGAGTCACCTTCACTGTCTGCCAAATATCCAGATTCATCGCAGATTTCGTTTAAATTATTTATTATTTTCCCAAGCGAATCACTTGCATCAATGCAATCTACATACATTCGACTAATATTCCAAGATAAATTTGACGCCATATTATTGACTTTTCGAGGATAGTATATATAATAAGTTCCTAAAGCGCCACCCAAAACAGTAATCGAAATTGCATAATAAAGAAAATAGTCAAACATATATTTTATTAAGATGTTTATTTAAATCATTATTTATGTAAAGGATCTTTATGTAAAGTTGTTCTTCTTTTAACAACATCGTCTAAAACATGTTTTTGACTATCCGATATTTCGGATTCATCATAACCGTCGTTTAAATTATGGTGTATATGTTTGGGGCGTTTATCCCTAATTAATGATCCACTATGTAAATAACCCAAACGTGTGCGTCTTTTATGCCGTCGTTTGATATCACCGTTACTTCGTATTACGCGCGGGCGTCTCCCTGTTAAAGGATCTAGTCCAAACATCAACAATAAAAACGAAACAATTACGGTCATTAAAATAAAGGGTATAAACACGATAAACCAAGAAATAATCCCTAAACCACTCGAGCATAAGAAATTAAGTAAAATTGTAAAAATAAGAGCTACCCAAAGTTTTATAAATGCCACACTATACATACCCTGCACCGTATCTATAACAACGTGTGTAATCGAAAAAACTAAATATATTAAGGCGGGGGAGCATATTTCCTGTAAAAACATATATATATATATCAGAAAAAAACATAAAGTAACAGCTATTATTCTTCATCATCAATTTCTCCACCGTCTTCTATTTTCACAATATGTTTCACCGGGGAAGATGGTTCATTGTTTCCACCCGATTCAATTTTTGTAATTTCGTTAGATACGATGCTACACAATTCTTCATAACTAACGCCGTTTTTACTATCTTGGGTTTTATCTATTGTGGTTAATTTGATAATATTATCTTCGCTTACCGGTGGTGTGTTTACTCGCCGAACTCTCCTTTTCTTAGTCACATTGTTCTTTTTCCCTACCCGATGAGTAGGGCATTCACTATGAACAATATGACACTTGTCCGTGATTATGGAATCAGGTATTAAATGTTTTTTAAGTTCTTGAATATCTTTTATGATTTCTTGCAACAAATGCAATACATTATGATCCACATTTAATGTAGTACATTCACTCATTATATGAAATATGAATAATTACGTTTTATACTGTTTTATAATATCTATCATATAATTAATGGATGATATTATAGAAGTAGAGGATTGTAGTAGTTCGGCAAATTGGACCAACGAACATTACAATATATTATTTTATGTATGTAATAAAACAAAATTATCCAAGGAACACGCTGTACAGGGGTTACAGTTTTATAAAGGTGATTATAAAATGCTAATAAAACATGTTAATGAGAACAAAACCATTGATATGGTAGTAAACCAAACAGATCTTCCAAGAGAAACAGTAATAGAAAAGCTTAAACAGTATAACGGGGATTCGGTCGCAGTTATTAGAGAATATTTGGGAACCGAAGCTAATAAAAGCGTTAATAAAAGCGTTAATAAAAGCACCAACCAGAAAATATTTAGTGAAATGCGAACATTTATGGATACAGTTAAAACACAATATGATATGAGAAAGGAAATTAACGACAAAAATCAAATAATAAATGAATATATTAACAATGTTCCTTCGTCTAACTAATAAACAATCCAAAATTGATAATTTAGTAGTTAAAAATTAAAGTTCTCTTTTAATTTCCCGGATTTGGAAATTCCACCACATCCCCGTTTTAGACGTAAATTTGATTTAGTTGGTACAGTATTCAATAAATTGCCATATATACTTGGCATATCAGCATTATCTTCAAATAGGTCGGGATATACCTTTGTAAGTGGTTTGTCTACAACCACCAGTATCTGTTCCTTGCCAAGAAGATCTCTATATTCATTTATATCCAAATTTCCGTAATATTTGTTCAGCGTATAATGGGGCGATGGGGCTGGTTTAATATTTGATTTATATTTATATATTCCTGAATATATGTTGTTTAAAAGCGCATATCTCTCCCATAATGTGGATGTATCCAATTTTTCATTTTTTAGATACCCTACAGCGCATTCAGGACTACAGAAACAACCATATACCTCCATTATGCCATTTTTTTCTTCGCTCGGTAAATGTATCGGGGGATTGTCAAACGGTTCTGTACAAAAAAAACACGCTGACCTTTGCCCACCCATATCATTATTATGTAAATTATGTTTCAATATATTTATTTTATCCCATACATCTTGATCATTTTTATTGGATGTGGTATTAAATACAGCTGCATTACTAAAAGCTATAGACGTTGTGTCATTATAATCCGTAGTGAATATATCATTACTATTATCATTTTCTATATTATTACATTTTAAATGTAATATAACATTTGGTATAAGCGTTGAAATCTCCTCTACATTTAGTTTTGTATTGGATATTATCTTACCCCCCTTTGGCTTCCTTCCTCGCTTTTTACCAATCTTGGGAACTGTGTCTTTTGTCATATAAGGGTAGTATGTATTACATAATTTAAATACTTTTAATTAAATCATTATATATTCAATGACAGTTTCGACATACCGGGATATATATATCGGAGCCACCGATCAAGACCTGTTCATGGTTATGATTTGTTATCCTTTTGGTAAACGAAGCGTCACCTTTGCAAGACGCACAAACTGCATTTAATTTTTCAATCTCATTGCACAACGGGATTAGATCCAGAATACTGCCGAATTTTTTCATTTTATAATCACCATCTAACCCGCCAACATAAACATCCTTATCCTTTACACCAACCAACCAACTAACGGTTTCATATAAATCACTAAAGAATTGACCCTCGTTAATAATAAAAACCTTATTGTCAACTATTAATTTAGGGTCGTTTTTAAAGATATACATTAATGACTTTGCACGAATACACTTAACCTTGACGCCGTCATGTGTCGACATTTTTTCAGCATCGTAACGGGTATCGTCTACATAGTTAATTATACATGTTGGGATTTCGGCTATTACATTCTTCTTGTAAATTGTTATTAATTTTGACGTCTTTCCCGAAAACATACAACCTAATATGATTTTTAGGTAACCCATTTTGTTATTAGTTTATATATAACGCATAATCTTTATTTCAATTTATATAAAATAATTATATAAAAATAATTATATTATTTATATTAATGAAAAAACATACCCCTTGGGTAGAAAAGTATAGACCAAGTAAATTTGATGATATAGTGCTAGGTAATGTTAATAAAACTATACTATCTAATATCGTTGAAATTGGGAAATTCCCTAATATGATTTTCTATGGTCCACCAGGAACAGGTAAAACAACTACTATTATAAATTTAATTAAAATGTATCAAGAAAAATATAACGAAGGATATAAAAATCTTGTGATACATCTTAACGCTAGCGATGATAGAGGTATAGATGTAATTCGAAATCAGATACAGACGTTTGTTACGACCAAAACACTTTTTAGCACTGGAACCAAATTTGTTGTGTTGGACGAGGTTGATTATATGACCAAAAATGCTCAATCCGCTTTGCGAACGTTGGTTCAATCGTCTCCGCCTGGGATTGTCTTCTGTTTGATATGTAATTATATTAGTAGAATATATACTTCATTGCAAAATGAGTTTATGCAACTCCGGTTTTCACAATTACCAAAAAGGGAGATAATAAAATTTATAAATAATATTAAAACACATGAGAATTTAGTTATTACAAACGAAGAAATTGAAGATATTCAAAACCTATATAAATCAGACATCAGAAGTATCATAAATCACATGCAGTCTAGTTGTATTAATAATATTACCACATTAAACACCCTTACTATAGACACATGGGATAAACTTATTACAGTAATTAAAAGGGGTAATACACGCAAAACTATAAACCACGCTCATTCTATAAGCATATCACACAATATTTGCATTAAAAAACTAGCATACCAATTTATTAGCTATTTAATTTATAATAAACCTTACACAAATGCCCCAAAATGGATGAACTTATTCAAATACATAATATATAATAGCGATAACTGTGAGAGTCAATATATAATAAATTACTTTTTTTCAGAACTGTGTGATTTGTATAAGTTAGTATAATATAATTCCATTCTTCTTTCGAGCCTAGACATAAATATATTAGGGGACAATGTTATTGGATTTAATGAATTGAGCTTTAATGTATATTCGTCTATAATATTGTTTATTATCTGCACATTTTTTACCATCTTCCGATTTACATAAGTTGTAGGTGAATCGCGAAAACTTTCCATTCTTTTATATAATTTAGATAATAAATTGAAAGAGCCATTTAAAAAGATTTTATATTAATTACACTAATGCTCGACATAGACACAGAGTGGGCCTCATTTATAACAAAGGATGTCGTACCGGAAGATCAAAAAGTTGAACCCGCCATTGTAGAAAGTATTAAACCTGTGGGGTTTATTCCTAAATGTAACGATCTTTATATTTCAACGCAAACAAAAATAGCTTACTTGAATCAACCAATTAATTTAAATGATATATTTTGGAAAATACCCATCATTGCATATCATGAGGAAAAAGAAGGTATAATTAAAAAACAAATGAAAATGAACAATGTCACCCAGAAAGAGGTTGATGCTATGGAAGACAAAATTAAGAATTGTACAGATTATATAGACGTTGATATAATATCAAAGGTAGATAACCCAACGGGAAGACGAACCCAGTTTAAAGATGTTAGAAAAATAAATATAGGTGTATCTAAAAAAGATCTAACTAGTTATAGAATTAAAAAAAAGGGGGCGTTTTATAATTGCTTTGTCCTTATTTTGAGAATTAAAGATAAGGACAATTCTTTTAAGGAATCACACGTAAAGGTGTTTAACACCGGCAAACTCGAAATACCCGGAATTAAAACAGACGAATACCTACTTATTGTATTGGAAAATCTTGTCACACTATTAACTCCCCACATCTCTACAGAGGTGCATGTTATTCACGATAAAACAGAAACCGTTTTGATAAATTCAAATTTTACTTCAAACTTCTTTATAGATAGACACATTCTCTCCGAAACTCTAAAATTTACATATAATATACACGTCGTATATGATCCGTGCTCTTATCCGGGAATACAGTGTAAGTTTTATTATAATTCCAATAAAGAAATACAAGATGGTGTTTGTTACTGCAAAACAAAATGCGGTAAAACAAAGTATAATAAAACAACTGAAAAACATTCTTGCTCCGAAGTATCCTTTATGATATTTAGAACAGGTAGCGTATTAATCGTAGGTCATTGCACCGAATACATCCTCCGGATAATATACAAGTTTGTAAAGGAAATGTTGATAAATGAGTGCGAAGATATATATATAGAGGGCACTGCTATAGTAAAACCCAAATCAAAGAAAGTATGGAAAAAAAACATTTACGTTGATGCTTGAAACACCCAGTTTACAAATTTAAGAGAACTAAAATTTTGTAGATTGGGTATATATTCTTCCATATAAAAACGCCCTCTTATCGTGGCAATTGTTATATTCCTTTTTTTGCATTTCTTAATGAATATATTACATAGTTCTACATATTTTTCAATGGCACTCACCTGATTATGCATTATATTTATAAAAGCTTCTATGCTTTTATTTTGTATAATATTTGCTTCTATGCTAATATTCTTATTATACAATTTAGCAAAACTTAATGAACATTGTTTAACTATATTTATCATATCAATTTCTCCCATATAATCTAAGTTAAACCGTATATGCAAATTATTAATTATTAAATTATTATATATTTCTGCGTTAAGCGATATTAACTCAAATAACGGACATTCTTCGACATTAGATACATAGTTTTTCCTGTATTCCGGGTCTATTTCAAATATGGTTTTCTTATATACAAACAGAGTAGCGTCCTTTGCGTTTAATTCTAGATAAGAATTGCTATCTTGTGCAATTTGTCCTATAAACTCTACATAATAACACAAGGCTTTTTTACAATAACAAGATACAATACTTATATTTTTTGTATATAGAAGTAATAAATTAAAACAATGTTTTAGTGTGTCCAGGCCCCGACTCACTATATATTCATAATAATCTTTATTATGAATTGTTATGCTTTCTGATATATGTATTAAATACCCTCCAATTATTTCCCTATATTCTCTCATAATCGGTTGATATTCATCAATCGATAATGTTTCGTTAAAATCCGATATATTAAAGCGATTTTCCATTTTAATATTAATATACATTATTTTTAGAAAAATAACCATTTAAAGCCTATATTAACTGTTAATTTATAATGGCCGAACAATCTTATGCTGAAACTAACAATAGTAAATACCCGTTGCCAGCTGACACAACATTACAGCATGCTTCTAGGCTGGCAATCGTTGAGGATAAACCAATTATGTATGATTATTGGACGGGATCGTGTGATAAAAATGTGTTAATCGGTGTTCGGGAGAATAAAGAAAAACTCTTAGTTAAGAATGAAGAGGAATATACTAGTCCCATAAGTAAGATTTTTCAGGTTGCTACTGAATATATTATTATTACTGAAAACTCTATATACCTTGTCCGCAATGATATCGAGACTAAGAGAATATCTTAGAGATATATAAAAATATTAGTTAGCATTAATATTTTTATTGGAGAGAAAAGGTTGTAGTCAATAAATTGATACAGAACAACACCAATGTTTATATAACATAATAAACAGATGTCCGCAATCCCGAAAACACAAACTCCTACAGATCCACTAGGAACTTTTACCGAGCTTGATATTATATCACACCCCGTTATCTACTTTTTGAGAACAGACCCATATTTAAAATCATCCGATGCTGTTGAACCAGTGGTGTTAACAAGAAAACTTCTTCTACATTTAAATAAAAACGACATCAGGGATAGCATATCCCTGATTGTTAAAGAACTAAAATATTCTAAAATACTCGGTTTGGGATATAATATTTTCACCAATATTTTAAATGCTTTAGCGTTGACCGCCACACTTATAATGTTAAAACTAAATAAAAAATGTCAGGATGATGAAACCATTAATGTTTTGAAACAACGGGTTCGCGATAGTTGGAAATTGGTTGAATAAAAAATAATAAACGTTCTAATTAAAAATATTGTTTTATTACCTCACGCTGTTTGTCTGTTAATTCGGTAGGAAATTTTATCTTAAATGATATTATCAAGTTTCCCACCATGGGAGGCGCGGGATGCGGACGTTCTCTCTTAATCCCCAGGTGTTGTACTGTTTTTGTATATCCCATAGTTATTACTTTGCTAGTATTATTATTTATTGTATATTTTTTCCCAGATAAATGATGCAAATCAAATGCGAATCCAACCAACGCGTCTCTTAATGTAATCTCTTTTGTATAGTGTAAATCTATCCCATCTCTTATAAAACCCGTATTGTTAATTATTAATAGATGGATCTTTACATCGCCCCTTACGTCGTTAATTACATCGCCTTTAGATTGTAGAATAATCATTTCATTATCGTCTATCCCCGATGGAATATCAACATAAACCCGCTCATTCTCTCTATTAATAACACCATTGTTATTAATTGTTCTGTTTATTTCGATGGGGACCTTTGTTCCGGCAAACGCCTGCTCTAATGTAATTTTCAAATTTTTAACGATTGCATTGGGTTTGGACGTCATTGGTACGCCATTTCTAAATATACGTACTGACGGATTAGTACCCATCCCTCCAAAATTAATACCACCTCCAAAAGGATTCCCATCTTGTCCACCAAAAAACATCTTTAAAATATCGTCATGAGTCTGTGCCCCCCCCATACTCATACCATTTGGAAACGGATTATTCTTTTGCATGCCATAAATATGTCTCTTTTCCCTATCACCAAGGGTATCATATGCCTCGCTTATTTTTTTAAAGTGTGTATCATCTCCGCCGTTTTTATCTGGATGATGTTTTAGAGATAATTTCCTATACGCCCTTTTTATATCTGCCTGGTCGGCGTTCTCGTTTACTCCCAATGTAGCATAAAAATCACTCATTATATATGTATATTTATGTTAAATTTATATCATTATATACGATTAAAATAAAGTGGATATATTATAATATGAGCGGGGGATATAAAAGATGTGAGGATATATTTACTATCGAACACGCGGTAGCGGAGCGGGGCATCGTGCCCCCGGATGCAACGGGACCGGGGATATGGGGCAGATCACGCGGTCCCCCGAAGTATTACACGGTTCCAGAAGGAGTGCCGCACGGTAAATGTCTTACGGGTGATAGGGCAGCGATCGACACGGTAAACGTTATTGAAAAAATTGCAACAGGTGTAGAAAACGTTGTTAAATTTTTTGGGCAGAGCCATTTAATGCAGTTTGGTGGCGGTTATCCAAGAAGAAAAAGCAGAAAAAGCAGAAAAAGAAGAAAAAGCAGAAAAGGCAGAAAAAGAAGAAAAAGCAGAAAAAGCAGAAAAAGCAGAAAAAGAAGAAAACGCAGAAGAAGCAGGAATATCCAATAACTAGACTGATAACATTTCAGGCGCAATGCTATTTATTAGTTGTTAAATCATAATTGTTCTTATTTTATTCACACATATATAAAAAAAAGTTCATTCATTATTTTGACTAAATAAAGAGTTTGTTGAAAATTGTTTAGACATTATCACATATATTTTCATATGGATTGTAGTTTTTTAAATAAATATAAACCACGTAAATTCGAGGATTTTATTGTAGACCCTAGTATAATTGCAGTGTTATCCGCACTAATCGATATTAATGACCTTAATTTAATACTTATAGGTCCTGTTTGTTGCGGAAAGAGTGCTCTTATAAATGCTATAATCTACGAATATTACAAGTCTGATAATATACCACCTAATAATATACTATATATCAATAATCTTAGCGAACAAGGTATATCTTTTTATAGAAACGAGGTTAAAACTTTTTGCCAAACACCCTCAAGAATATATGGCAAAAAAAAATTTATAGTTGTTGACGACATTGAACAAATAAATGAACAAAGCCAACAGGTTTTTAGGAATTGTATAGACAAATACAATCATAATATCAACTTTATTTCAACTGGTGGGAATATACAAAAGGTTGTCGAGAGTTTACAATCTAGATTGACCATTATTAAAATGAAACGACTCGAACCCGCAAAGATATCGTCGTTATTAAACAATATAATTAAATTAGAAGATATAGATGCATCTCAAAATATTGTAGACTTTATCGGTATTATTTCGAACGGATCGTTGCGTCTACAAATTAATTATCTTGAAAAATTCAAATTTATGAACAAAACAATAGATCTAGAATTAGCTAAGGAATTATGTTGTAATATAAGTTATAACGAATTCGAACTTTATACTGATGCAATTTTAATAGGCGATATGCCAGGTGCACTAAAACTAATCAAATCTATACACGATAAAGGTCACTCGGTCATGGATATTCTTGATTGTTATTTCGGCTATATTAAAATAACAGACAAGTTATACGAAACCCAAAAGTATATAACCATACAACTAATATCGTCTTGTATAATAAGGTTTTATACACAAAACGAAAACTCCGTTGAATTGTCCATACTTACATTCGATTTAATTGAAAAACTTAAAATATAATATACTTAAGATATATTATATGTCACTACAATTGTTTAAAACCCCCCCCCCAAAAAAAATATTATTTGATTTTTTAAATAAATTTTGCATATTTGAATCTAATCACTATATATTAGAAAAATCAAATTATAAATCTGCATTACTAAAGGGGGTGGTCAAACCGTTTATACAAGAATTAAAACCCTTTTATCACAATTCTAAACTTTTCTATATAGAACGAGCTAACAAATTTAAACCATTTATTACAATTATCAGACAGTTGTGTAAATTATATAATACCCCCATTAATTCTATAATACGGTTTTCGAAATCATCGTATGAAATTAAATACAAAATACTTATTATTTAACGGCACAATCACAATCACAACACAATCACAACACAATCACAACACAATCTTTCGCATCCTCCAATACCTTAACACTTTAATTGTATGCGCCGTTATGTAATGCTATTAGTAGGAATTTAGATATCATGGTCTTTGCCGTTAATACCTGGGGTCTAGATAATCTATTAAACCATGCGAATTTTGAGCGTGTTAATAATTCCTTATGTGGTATAACTATACAATAACAATCATCGTTAATATTAATATATGTGTCACTTAATAAATCATCAATTAGTATGTCTTTATTTTGGGAGTCCGTTGCACCTAAAAATGTGGCCGGTATCATTTTCATTTTGTTTTCATGAGTAAACCTATATAACACTCTTTCTATATCTCCTATAAATTCTATTTCATTTGTATGGTCGCGCGAATTCAATACCTCTAAATATTTAATATATTCCAACATAGTATTTGAATTACGTTTGCACCCGATTATATCTTTGTTTGTATATGTATGCGTATATGTTGATGAAATATTCCCATTGATTGTTTCCCCTACAAAACTATCATGAGAAGTAAGAGAATTCGAATATAATGGATAAAGATTCTTGAATAAAATGGTTGTCATGGGTATTTGCATACCACCATATATATATAATATGCGTGCCATGGCTAAAGATCGCACATGTTCTTTTATGGGCGACGCCAAATCATTTAATACAATGTTCCATTTTGGCAGTAACTTTATAAAACTATCATCATCGATTAAACATATATTAAATGAATCCGCGCAATTTTTCACAATAGATTCCAGACATAGCGATAAATACGGTTGGTTCAACTCTCTACTGTTTCTTGAATAAAACGAATTCCAATTTCTAGCATTTATATCGTGTGTTGTGTGGATCCACAACACGGGTTTAATGTCTGCGTTTGTTTGGCCATTTAATAGAAATTTTTGTATAATACTATATTTATCCAGTTCTTCATCCTTTACATATTTTGCTTTATATTTATCATATAATATACCCAAAACGGTTAATACTATAAATGTGGATAGAAGCTTTATCATATATATATTCGTATTTATTTTATTATCAGCGTCTATTTCAAACGTTGTAAATACCCCCACATTTTATCTTTCGCATTGTTAATTTCCTCATCGCGTTTTATTATATTAAACACACTTCTTGTATTTAAACTCTCATTGTTTCTTTCGCGCTTGTCTAAATAGTCCTTACTTTGCTGTAAAGAAAGGGGGCTAACATCCTGGTTATCCCTATGAGTCATAAAGCGATCTACCGACTTAAATTTTTCCTTTTTATTAAAGTCTTCCATTGTCACCGGAATAACCGTCTCCGTGTGTGCCTTTTTTAAATCCTCATATTGAAGCTTACTGAAAATATCCGATGAATATTCAACCTGTCCAACCCTATCTATTTCGTATCCGCTGGTGCCACCCATATCTTTCAAATCCTGTTTTATAACCAATGCCTTACTTTCCTCTTTCCGTTTTTCAAATTCTTCTCCAAATTGACTTAGGTTTATTTGAGGTGTTTTCTTATCCTCGTAATTTCTGTACCAATCTTCATACCCTTTGTCTATTTCTTTATCCCCGACGTGCGCCAAATCAAACATCTTGTTAAATTTCTTATTGAAATCAGAACAACTTATACCATTTAGTTTATTTAATATTTTTAATTTATCTGTGGATAAAACGCTTTCGTCGGCACTATACACAGAATCGATCCCAGTCTTGTTACGTGTATTACGAAAATGAAAGATTTTTGCTAAAATATCATATGCTTGTTTAAAAAATCTAAATACTTCTGAACTTAGACCAGATTTGTCAGGGTGTGTTTTTAAATATATCTTATATGCACTCTTAAGTTCGTTTTCCGTTAGTTTATCTGTATTAATGTGAAATAATTTGAATATATCTTCTACATCGTAATTTTGTATATTAAGATCTAAATCCTCCATATATAAAATATAAAGGTTTTCTATTTTCATTCTAACCGCTTTTTCATCTTAATAAATAGTCCCTCGATGTCCTTATCTTTTGCACCACAAACAACATCCAATACTTCACCGTTTACTATATTTGCCATATAAGGTATTCCCTTAATATTTAATTTACGTTTTATATCAGCCGAATTGTCTATATCAATAATGCCAACCTTTACATTTCCTGGCATATTAATGACGAGAGAATTAAATAAATCCTTTATACGTTTGCACGGACCACACCAATTAGCACCAGCCTTGATAATAACATATTTGTATTTATATACAAATTTGTTGTAATCGTCTATTGTCACCAAAACGTGTATATTTCTCTCCATTTTACTACACTAACATTATTAATAATAATAATTCAACGCTTTTAGTTCTTCTATATCTATTTCTGGTAAATCAACGTGTGCTTCCCAAAAATATCTACAAAAAGCCCAAACAATTCGCTCATCCAATGGGTACATATCTAAAAAGTCACATTCTAATTTTTTTCTATATTCGTTTGGCAATAGCTTTAAACTTGTCCTGGGCAACACATATGCCAACTGCACTACAGGGGGGACAGGCAAATTATCATTTTTTTTTATCATTATAGTGTCCCAACTTGGTATATATTTAATAAGATCTTTCAATAGAGGCGGGTAATTATATTTATATTTCCACGACCAATCACAGCATCCTGTGGTGTAATACTTCATTACCCATTCCAGCCCCTCCATATAATTAATACAGATGGACCGAATAAAATGTGGAGACATGTCCACGTTAAATAATACTTTATAATAACGTTCTTCCCAACCCGGATTAAATGGGTTTATATATTCCTCATCTTCTCTCATCTTGGTCGGTATATTATCTAACTTACGCATAGCATCCTCGTCTTGAACCCTATGTCTTCGACGTTCCAGTTTATCTTTTACCTTATATTCATTTTTTAAGAGATTCAATTCCATTTTCGCAAGCCAATCTAGTAAAATAAACACATTTGACCATTTTATTTTATTTCCATCGGTTAGCCTTCTTTTGGGTGCAATAACGTTACTGTAGGCACTCATTAATAAATGTATGCCGTCGGTTCTTATATTTATTGCGGGGAAATGAGGTAAGAAATCATTTCCAAGGAAAAAACATAAGAATATATATTCTCTCATTAGGTCGGACTTATTAATTTCGGTTGAGTTTCCAGTCATTTCGTCGGCGATATGGTTTCCAAGTTCCAATATATCCAAAACATAAGCCGTATTTGGTTCTAAATCAGCATCTATCGACTTTATGAATTCTGGCGTCTCCCTGTATAAATATATATCTTTACAATATGGTGTATGGTTTAAACACAACATGATTAAATCCGCATCTAATCCGTACACAACCACCCTTTTATCATTCATGTTTGAGTTTCGTAAATAATTAAACATCTTGTGTTCACCTTCCCCGGGTTCATTCGACGTTGAAACACACACCTTAGTAGAGCGTTTAAATCTTTTGACCAACGTATTTCCCAATTTTTCCATAAAATTTGTCCCAGGGGTAATCGCACATTTGTCCCACCCATTAACAACCACACCCGTTGTTTTCTCCTTTATATGTGTTAATAAATATGATTTGTATCGTCTATTACGCTGTTGTTCCATTTTAGCAACGGGTGCAACCCCATCGAATGCTATAAATACGGAATCTTTAGCGGATACTATCTTTATATACTCCTTTATCTTTATATAAACCATATTTATTAGAGTTTTCTCAAATATATCAATAGATTTACGATCAATGCATTCTATGTCCGTTAACATTAATTCACGTAGTTGGTCATATATTATAGAGTTACTATCTAAAAAAAATACATCAACGCCTTTGGTATCAAATGGTTTAATTATTTGTTTGTGATTTTTAATGATATATGAAAAATAGTTTGGAATTCCCATTATAAATATATACAATCGTTATTTATATCAATATTATTTAACAATTTACAAAAATAATATTGATATATACATCTTTATCGGAAGTATACATATATAATCGCAATTATATATTGTTTTTTTTCGAGAATATTATAAAATACTTATATATTTATAATGGTGAAACAGAAAAACAAAATAATCAAATGTATAACAAATGATAAAAAAGGGAATTCAAACACCTTATTGTTTTGTCAGGATAAAATAAATTATTTTAAACACATGATTACCGATACATTGTTAATAATTGGACAATATAAAAAAATGAATTTGACTTCAACGATAGATTATAATGTATGTATTGGAAATATACAAGAACTTTTCGCGAAACTTACACGCATACAGGAACAATTAAAATCATACGCTGCTGAAAACAAGTTTGATAATGTAATTTCAGAACTCCAACAAGTTAATAATGACCTATCTTCCATTTTTAGAACAAGCGGCACTAAAAATATAAAGGATATTATTTCTGTAGCAATGGGAAACGATTTCTATAATAATCTTGAAAAAATAGACGATACCAATGTTTTTAACGCAATTACAACATATTTGCACCCAATTTCATACATCGTTTTGCCTTGGAAATGTGGAGTTAGGAGTAAAACGGGGTCTTCTATAATTGCTAAAAATAGGATTGTTGAAGATTATATGATTGTTGAAAGTTCTGACACGTTTGATTGTTTTGACTTGGCTAGAACTAGTAGAGGGTTTCAAAAAAGGGTATATGGTGTTAAAGTAGCATTTCATAACGAACAGGAAAAAAAAACAATTATAATATCCACAATTTTTGATGATATATTAACCGAGTGTGTGTCAAATAAATTTATAATTAATAAACTAGAACTACTATATTCCAATCGACCCAAAGACAAGGCATTTCAATGTGATATTTTTAAAAGATTCACCAAAACACTTACAATTAAAGAGTTATTAATATATAGCAGGGAAGAACTATACCAGCGGTTCGTGGGGTATATTAGTCAAACCAATCTCATAAAACAAAAACCAATATCGCAAAATATACGCGAATTTGTAGGGTCTAACTTATATGAACAGAGGAATATTCTATTACAGTTACTTTTAAAAAATGGTGACCACGAATTTCAATATTTGGCATACCTTTTATATGATTTACTTTCAACAGACGTTAATGGGAACGTTGATAACATAGAACAAACCACGTTGTTTGATAGTTTGCCCTGGAATATAAAAAAATACTTTAAGGATGCAATGAAAACAACCTTAGATTACACTAATACATTATCTAATTTTGAAAATACTAAAATACCACTAGAGCAACAAATCTGTCTATTAAAGGCACCCGATGGTGTAAAAGAAAAGGCTATGGTTAAGTTAAAGGAGGTAAAGGCAAAAACCGACGATTCTGGGTCCAAAGCAAAACAATTTCTCGACGGACTCCTTAAAATACCATTCGGTGTATATAAAAAGGAACCTATGCTCTGTATAATGGGGGAAATAAAAGTGTTATTTGCTGAATGTGTTACCAATATTAATATACTAGATAATTCGATCGATGTTGAAAAAAATTTCGACTGTACGCGATTCTCGAAAATATTTAAATATCTTACAACATGTGTAATTCCCAAGATTAAAGCGAAAAATTGCGAACAATTGCTTACTTTATATACTTCTGGGAAACGCAATGAACTTATAAATAATATTTGCTACATTAACAATATAATTAAAACCACCAAATTCGATGCACAACGAATATGTTATTCCGGGAAAAAAAATAATATTATGAAGAATTTAATTTCCGAATTTATATGTTTTCATAAAACGAATGATATATTAATAAATAAACTACAAATTCGTTATAAGCCAAATTTTAAAACCGCTGAACTTTCAAACTTAATAGATAAATTAAAAATTATAGAGGATAAATGGCATCTAATAGGAAAATCAATAGATGATGTGAATGATAAACTTAAAAAATCTGTGCATGGACACGATAACGCAAAACGACAAATCCAACGAATTATAGGACAATGGGTTAACGGTAAGTCTGATGGATATGCGTTTGGATTTGAAGGACCACCCGGTGTTGGCAAAACTTCATTAGCCAAAAAGGGGTTGGCTGATTGTCTAAAAGATGTTAATGGTGAAAGTCGTCCAATTGCTTTTATTGCCGTTGGTGGTTCAAGTAATGGTAGCACACTAGTTGGACACAATTATACTTATGTTGGATCAACGTGGGGAAAAATAGTAGATATTTTAATTGAAAAAAAATGTATGAATCCTATCATTATAATTGATGAATTGGACAAAGTTAGTCGTTCTGAACACGGAAAGGAAATTATCGGCATTTTAACACATTTGAGCGATGATACGCAAAGTAATTCATTTCAAGATAAATATTTCAGTGGTATTGATATTGATCTTAGTCAAGCTTTGTGGATTTTCTCTTACAATGACGCGTCCCTGATAGATAAAATCCTTCTTGACCGAATACATCGTGTTAAATTTGACGATCTTTCTCTCGAAGATAAACTAGTAATTGCCAAGGATTACCTCTTACCTGAAATATATAAAAAACTTGGTCTTAATCCATTTATTACGTTCACAGACGAAATTATAACATTCATTATAGAAACATATACATATGAACCAGGTGTCCGTAAATTAAAGGAAATCTTATATGAAATATTAAGTGAAATTAATTTGCAAATCCTAAAATCAACACTAACAGGCACGTCCACAGAATTTATTATTACCGAGGATACAGTTAAAAATATATATCTAAAAGAACGTATCGAAATCGATTATACTAAGATAAACGAGTCGTCTAAAGTCGGGGTCGTTAATGGTTTATGGGCAAATGCACTTGGAAAGGGTGGTATCATACCCATTGAATGTATGTATTACCTTTCTACTATCTTATTAGACTCAAAAATTACTGGACTAGCAGGCGATGTAATGAAAGAATCGAAAGACGTTGCTCTTCCATTGGCATGGAAATTGACGCCTCAAAAAACAAAGGATGTGCTCTTAAAACAATTTGAATATACTAAGATGCAAAGCATACAAATACATTGCCCCGACGGAGCAACTCCTAAAAATGGACCCTCGGCTGGAACAGCTATTACCGTTTGTTTGTATAGTCTCTTGAATAATAAAAAAATAAAAAATACTATAGCAATTACCGGTGAAATTACTTTGCAAGGACTCGTTACTAAGATTGGTGGGTTGAAGTTGAAAATACTAGGTGGGATACGCGCGGGTATAACGGAATTCATTTTTCCATATGAAAACGAAAGAGATTTTAATACCTTTATGGATGAATATAAATTAAAACCATGTGTCCAAAACATCAAATTTCACAAAGTTAAAACAATAGAAGAAGTTTTAGATATCGTTTTTGTATAAATTTCATTTTTAAAATGTAATTTATATATATATGACGCTTGCCGCTACATTCACCGACTATATAAAATTTGTCGCACTACTTGCACCATTGATTATTATCCCATGCACTGTCATTTTTGGGTCGTTATATAATAGCGACGCAAAGGGTCTATTTTATGTATTGGGACTTATCGTAACAATGACATTCGGTGGATTATTATCAACTGCTATTAATAAGCACGGCAGTGCCGGAGATGAAGTGGGTCCATTATTTATCCCAGGTTATGCCAAAGCCTGTAATATAATAGGGTCGTCTTATAGTGGGTGGGGGACCTATTATACCATGCCCTGTCCAGACGCTTTGGCTTTAGCATATACAATGTCATACTTTTTATTCCCCATGTTCCTGAATAATCAAATTAATTTTTTTGTAATTTGTGGTATGCTATTAATTGGTATTCTCAACGCTTTCTTTAGGACACAACCGCCGATGTTATGTGTCGATTACATCGACGTAATAGCTGGTTGGGGCACTGGATTTATTCTAGGGGCTCTATGGTTTTTAATAATACAATATTTAAATGGGGCTGATTATTTCAAATATGACACATCTAGTAGTCAAAAATGTAGATTGGATAAAAAATCATTCAGGTGTAAAAAAACAATAAAAGCTAATTGAACGCGTTCCAATATCGCTGCATCCAAGTAATAATAATGTTTGTTATTCTTATACGTACAGCATCGTTATTCCCGGAACCCAATTCAATGTGTGTGTTATAGCGGATCGAGTAATATGATTTAAAATCGACCAAGGCTGCGCTCATAGTATTCGTTTTATATTTATCCATGATTTGTGGCGATTCGACTGACACACCCAATCTAGAATTTACGGTATTATGGAAATCCCATATAAAAGACTTAAATTTATCATGTGTTGATATTGACCCAATCTGTATATTATTAAAAAAAGAACTAGCATGTTTAGAACAGTCCGGGCATGGCAAGTTTACACATATCCTTCTTATTAGATTGATTATATTGTATACGTTTGCTTCATAAAACTCCGGATTAATCTTTTCTGCAAACGTATGCAGAAATACCCAAGTGACGTTTCCCCAATTTTTAGAAGTATTCGACATATATATATAAAATATATAAAGATTTTTTGGCATTTATTCTTAATGACAGAAACAGCCCACTTCAATAATGAACTTTTAAAATTATTATGTGCAAATGATATAGATCCGGGTGAAAATGATAAACGTTGCCTTATCACCAATAATGCGTTAGAAGAGGGTCACGTAGAATTCGTATGCAAACACAAATTTAATTATGTTGCCATTTTTACAGAAATATGTAAACAAAGGGGAAATAACAAATTGGAATCAACTTATCTTAAACCAAACCAAGTTAAGTGTCCTTACTGTAGAACTATTCAGCAGGGACTTATCCCTATAAACACATCATATCCACAATTGAAAACGATAGGTGTTAATCTACCTGAACACCTCGTTTTTAAAGCAAATAAGTGCGTATCTGTTATTAAGTCTGGTAAACGTAAGGGGGAAACGTGCAATAAAGCGTGTGTTAGAAAAACGTGTAATATGCACCGTAACACAAATGCGTTGTGCAAACCAATATTATGTAATGCTATAATTAAAACAGGGAAACGAAAGGGTCTTATGTGTGGCGCCCGATGTATTAAGAAATTCAATAAAGTCGAAAAAAAATGTTCGCGGCATATCAAAGTTTTAAAATTTAATAAGGTTATTTAAAGATATGTTTTCATTATAGTATAATGAATAAGGAGGAACTGCTATTAAACGTTAAAAAATGGATATTAATCGATGACGAAATTAAAAAACTTAGTAATATCGCAAGAGAGAGACGCAAAGAGAAACGAGACATAACAAATATATTGGTTGATACTATGAAAGACAACGAAATAGATTGTTTTGATTTAGCGGGCGGAAACAAACTGATTTACACGAAAAATAAAGGTAAGAAGGCACTATCTAAGACACACTTAATTAATGCCCTCACAAAATTTTACAAGGACGACAAAATACGTGTTAAAGAACTAAGTCAATACATTTTAGAGTCCCGTGATGATAATATCACCGAAAATATAAAGAGGAAGGCTGGAAAAAAAAATAACCAGTAATTATAATATGAATACACGATCACATTATAAAGATATAAGTTTTAAAAATGTTAGTGGTATGGGATCAATAAAAAAGGTTGATATACAAGACCATATTAATCCAACACATATTAAAATTAACTCTCCTCGTCCGGAATTATCCGAAACCTGTTTTAACTTTGAATATAATATAGATAATGTTATAAATTCAAACTTCGCCGAGCTTCCTTCTTCGCAGGAAATCGTTATATTCTGTGTTTACCGGATAATTAACTGTAAAAATAGATCGGGTGTCCCTATACCATTTGTGCAATACCTATTATATAAATACCCTGACAAATTAGCAAATCGAATAGTATTTCCGTTTGTTAAATATACAAAGAACAATATATTAAAAATGTCTAAAACATATATTAAATCTATTACTGATCGAGATCTAAAATGTAAGGGGTTTATTGAAAATAATAAAAACGTGTACTTGTTTTTTAATATATCAGAAGTTCCAGATTATTCTATTCAAACATTAAGCCTAAAAAGTAGAACGTCTATTTTTTGGTGGGCACTATTAGATGAAATGTGTAATCACAAATCATTACTAAATATACCGATCCACAAATCCGTATATGATATTTTTTTAAAAAACCCATCACTTCTTTATATTAAATATAACAATAAACGTATTGAAATTCCAATTGTCGCATATTATGGTAACTACTATAAATACATACCTACCGTGGCAGCAGTTGGGCAACAAGCTGTATCGCCAATAAATAAACAACAAGGGGACTTATTCTATTATGGTTCATTTAGGAAGGCTATACGATATGGAACATGGACGCCACATTATACTGAAAAAAACCTTAATAATGAAAACATAACAGACGTTGACGGTAGATACAAAGAAGGTGGGATTATACGTTACGCTTTATTCCTCGGTAAAACAAAAACACCACTCAATGAACCATACGATAAATTGGAAAATATCATAACTAATACTGACTGGGTCGATACACACCAAACCCTCGTTATAGGAAGCATCGATTTTGATCATAAAAAGTTAAGCATTAACCCCGAATACGTAACGGTTCAACAAAACCAAAGCGTCGGTTTGTCATATCACAAAATAGATGGAAACAACATTAAACCCAATTGGGACCCACTATTCAATAATTACACAATTCAATAAATTATAATTCTTTTTATCATATATATAAGATGAGCCTGCTTTATTTATTTATTTTATTTGCCGTTGTTAATTCCATTTTCTTCGCCATTTCATATATTATACCCGGTGTTAAACAACGTGACGTTTTACCATTTCAACTATTTCTATTTGTATTAGTTTTGTTTTATATAACTCTCCCATAATTTGGTTTCTTTAAGTTGTATTTAAAGTTTGTTAATAAAATTGATTTAATCAATTGTCCGGTAAATATACTTAAATAACAATGGAACGAAAAATAAACGCAAAAATAGCCGCATGGTGTAGCACATTTAAAAAAGATGTGGTAGATTTAATCGTAACGAATGATGGAAAGGATAGCAACGCAATTGCCAAATTTATATATAATTACCCAACTATTGTATTGGACACAACTGATTTCAAAAAAAGGCAGAGAGTCAAGAACGATGTCCCCCTACACGAAAGGTGTTATGCTCTCCGCGCGAATGCGGAACAGTGCACTAGAAGGAAACGTGAAGGTATTAGATTTTGTGGAACCCACTCTAAGGGCATCCCTCATGGCGAAATAGATAATAAAGAGCCAGATAATAAAGAACAGAAAAAGATTCAGGTTTGGACCGAGGAAATCGCCGGTATAATACGTCACCTAGGTAATGATGGAAACGTTTATGACCCAATTGACATTTATCAAAATAATAAAAACCCGCGTATCATTGCGACATATTCAAAAGATGGCGATACATATAATATTAATCACTAGTCATTGTTTTCAAGTTCCTCACGAATACTCAGTAATGTTGATATATTTTTCCTTATATTTTCTTTGTTTTTTTCGCAAATATTATCAGAACCACAACCACTTAATTTTTGTATCATCATTAACCATTGGACATTCTCCGATGAATTCACCTCATCGTAACCGGGGTGTGCTTTTTCCCACTTCTTTAATTCAAAAAACGCTTTATTTGTAATTTTTTGAATCCCTTTATCTATTTTATTATTACGGTCGTCTTTGTTCCACATATTTTCATCCTTTATATAAAACTGCATTCGTTTCATATCGGAACAATGTATTGGACGCTCCGTCGCCTTCATATCTGTTAGATATTTCGTAAAAATATTACTAACACCCTTTACATATCCGTGTTCGTTCGTATATTCAAGATCCTCAAGAGAAATATTGATCCCGTCCAAAAAATCGTTGAGATTCATTGCATCCTTACATCGCTCATTTAAAAACACATTTATTGATATTTTATTGTTGTTATTGTTACCCAGTTTGGGTATCATATCCTTGTGGCATTTTAATAATTTTTTAATAAGCTCTCCTTGTTGGGTCAATGTATCTGATAACACCTTTAACATTTTATCGTTTTTGGGCGTTGTTGCCACAATACTACTACACACTTCTTTACATTTTACCATATGTCTAGCCAAACCACTGTTATATTTATATATCTTATTGCATTTATAACATTTATACGTTTTTTTTATAGGTTCCGCATTATATGTATGTTTATCTGTTAGTAAATGTTTATCGTAATTAAATTTGTTAGGAGTGGTAAAATCACATGTAACGCAAACAAAACACTTCTTTTTATTACCAACACTCATCTTTATATATAAAGCTGTACGTTTTATATATATTTTTGTATAAACATCTGTTCCTTAATTTGGCATCTTTTTTAGTTTTTGTTATCCATAATAAAAATGTCATTTTTTTAATACCATAAACACATCACCCAACGTTAGATTATTATATTTTAAAAATGGCGTTTTTTGCAATTATGATCTGGCACGAAATGGTAACAAATTGGATAATTTCGTGCCAAATGCACGAAATGGTAACAATGGTAACAAATGATAACCCCCTTGTCGGATTTTTTCAAAAAATAGAAATTATTTATCTAACCACAATACATAACAATGTAACCGATCAAAAATGAGAAAAAACGTGTCAGTCTTGCAAGAAAATGCCAAAAAAAAAGCACCATTTCATGCCATATTTTTTGAAAAAACGCAAAAAAAACTCATGTAGGTGGCTTTTTTGAACTTGTGATTTTTTTGTCCCTACAAACATCTAGGTAAAACTGAAAATGGAAGATTTGGGGGTTTATTTATTCGTTCAATATCATGGTTTGGACATTTATAAATGTCCAAAACCCAAAAATCCCCAAGATAATTTCTTCATAATTTTCCATGCCAATCTTTTTACACCCATTTTTATGTTTTGTTACCATTATGCTCTAAAACCATATTGGACCAGAATATCCCTCTTTATTCTCATCATCGTAATACGGGTCATCCATTGCCTTTACAAGCTTCAAACATGTAGGTTGGAATTCGTTGCATGATTGTATAATTCCCAGTTTTATCATCAATTCCCACAAACGCGCGATTATATCCGATAGTTGTATCATATGGTGAATAATATTGAATTTGATATTATTATGTGATATTTCAATTTATATAAACATAATTGTATATATATAAACAGATATGGATGGAACCATAATTGTTTTTCTGAAAAAATGTAACATTGATGTTGATGGACTAGGGCAACTTGAAGGGAAGCTTATACCACGAGATGTATTTTTATCTACACTCACGTATGATTCCATTAAAGATGATATTAAAAACTTGAAAACTCTGTATAGTAGTTCAACTCTCACGGGATTACAAAGCACCGCAAAGAAGGATCAAAAATGGCCTCTGTTAAATTTGGTTAGACAAATACTACGTATAAATGATTTTATAATGAAACCCATACGACGGGCGGATGGGGCTACCAAAAATGGAAAAAAAAAATATAAACGTTATTTTCTCATCAAGTCTAAAAAGGAGTAGTAATTTATTTTACAGTAAATGTCTCCGTCGTTGTCAATATTGTAAAAATTATAAATACAACATTAATTAAAATTAGAATTACGTATGTGGATGATTGTCCGTCGAATGTGTAACACCCCATTATACATATAGAAAACATTATAGTAATGGTAATAGAGGGTTATGTTAATATTACAATATGAATAATATATCTAAATTTTGGGGGGAACAAGACGTAAGTGTTCGTTTCTGTGAAAATAAATATGACAAAGTGTATTGGGTTGCCGAATATTATAACACCATATCATCGTTATCTTATATTTTCATTGGCTTATTGTTTTGGGATACGAAGATATCACATATTGGAATTAAATTAAGTTGTATGGGAATTGGTGCAGTCTTACTACACATGACCTTAAGACATTATACACAGCTTATAGACGAAGGTGTTATGATTGTACTGAGTTATGACGGAGCCAGATATATAAATCCAATATTACCTAAATACGGAGTAGTGCTTTTGTTAATGATATATATCGCGTTTAATGATTGCTTTGTTTATTTTTTAATACTATTTACAATTATGAAAGTGTATATAGTAAGACAGATGTATTTAAAAAATACAAAAAATAGTAAATTACGCGAAATCTTTTTTACGTGTTATGTTTTATTATTTATACTCGGTACGGTTTGTTGGATAATGGATCAGGTTATATGCGAACAAGTGGGGGTGTACCAAATGCATGCCTGGTGGCATATTTTTACTGCGTTGTCGATTGGCTGCGGTATGACATCGTTGTGTTTAAAGTAATTTGATTCACGTTTCGTTGGCGTTTTTATATTCATTCTTCCAATAATTTTCCCACGTTTTACCATCTATTTTATTTTCCGGAGTGGATGTTCGGTTTATTTCCTTAATAACTTCATTTTCAATGGCAGTCTTTTCAATGGCAGTCTTTTCA
>TARA_B110000046_G_scaffold166481_1_pt1 | contig 31467 bp, 28 predicted proteins | sample TARA_B110000046 | Tara Oceans TARA_B110000046 (sample SAMEA4397157) | marine metagenome | biome: Polar Biome; feature: [DCM] deep chlorophyll maximum layer (ENVO:01000326); material: water (ENVO:00002006), including particulate matter (ENVO:01000060) such as... | depth 40 m
GCAAGAATGAACGCTGATGAATTTGATCTTGACCCATTAATTAATGGCGGATTGCACTGGAATAAGAAACCTCTAACAACTTTGTACTTGTTAATAGGTACGGTGGTATAAATTGGAGCACAGATTGGTTAGAAGGGGATGCAATATTTGTTTACCATACCTCCTGCCTTGATTTCACAAAAGCAAGAGCCCATTATTTAGCAAATGACATTACCATGGATAAGCTTCAAGAAATTGTGGAATGGGATGATAACTTGATGTGTACCCTTAGTATCTGATTTACGGAAAATTTAATCCAAATGAAAAATACATTGAATTGAATTTTTAAAATTAACCAACCGCTCTCTTCTTCTGAATAACTAAATCATTGCATAAATATAGCGGTTTGCAGAATATTTCCATTAAATTCGCAAAAGTATTTCGAACCTTATAAAAGGTACCAACCGAGTGAAGTCACCGCGGTGGTAAAATAATATGGACATCAAGTCAAAATGAACGATAATTCCCCATTACCTTTTCGAAATACAAATAACGATTGTTTAACTAAATCTAATTTGTATGAAATCTTTAATTCAACTTTCCTTAAAGGAGCTAGAACCAAAAACTCTAGAAACATTAATCTTACCAATAAAAGAAACCTCGATCAAAATACATGAGTTGATTTTGGACGATGGAATCCACTTAATTCAAGTTTTGCATTCCGGTCTAAATACCATAATCGACTTCTCAGAATCGAAAGACTGCCAACTCCTCTATTTTGAAGGTAATAAGAATTTTATTGGTGCTTCTTATGCCATTAATAAAACTATAGGAAACTTCTTAATTCAAACCCAGGCTAAATGGATATTGATAATCCCATTTGAAACCTCGTTGCAAACAGATTTAATCCACAAAATTGAAAAACTAAAATTAGTTAGTTAAACTTTTTATTAACCTTTAATAAATTTCTTATGCTTAAAAAGAAAGAATATGATTTCAGTAATTACTGTGACTATAAGTTAGTCAACCTTTTTAACTCTGATTGTGGACATGGGGGTTGGGTCTCCCAAAGAGCAATATTTTTACACGCGCTGTTTAACGAATTCAAAATCAGAAATATAGACTTGGGAAAAGTTGAACAAGTTGACAATGGGGTTTTATCACACTCAATGAAATACCCCGTAATACTCTACTTAAAAGAGGGCAATAAAACATTAAAACAAATAATAAAGAAATGATTTTTATTAATCATAAGCGTACTTTAAATACTTGGTTAAAAAGATGCTATTTTGAAGGTATCTAAAAAATATAAATACTTGGACTACATCCCAGCGCCGATAAAAATAGACCCGAGTTTGTATGATCTAGTTAATGATGAAGCGTTTTGCAAGCCAGATGGACGTATACCATTACTTATGGCAATTCAATACGGTATTTTTCCAAGGATAGGACTTTACGGCAATAAAAAAGGCTTGGATTACAGTAGATTGGAAGGACTAGAAAATCAACTCATAGGGTTTATAGGTAGAGGCTATATTTCAAACCGCGAACGAGAAGGTATCTTTAAATTGTTTTTAGATACAGACACGGTGAGGCGAATCAGAAACAACGAAATATGCATTGACTTAAGACTATGGTATAATGAAAAGGGTCTGCGGCAAGCGGGGCCTAAAAAAATATGGAATTAAATGAAAAGCGAAATAAATTCTAAAACGAAATGAAAAAAGGGCAATGCAGAAGTTATATAGTTTAGGAAAATTAATGCTTACAAAACTTTAACAATACAGCTGCTCGCCTTACGACTTCTTCCAACTTATCAATACTAATTTGATCATTTTTTAATTTCTCAAGAATTAATTCTAGTTATTTTGAGGCCTCCTCATAAGTTAATTGTGAAATGAGTTTATCTTCCATTATTTTACTTTTTTAAAGTAACAGAATCTTTAAACTCCAATAAATCTAGTATTTTATATCTTTTCTTTGATAAAAATTATAGTCTGATTTATATCGAAATTAATTCACAAAAAAAGAGCATTCTCATTTTAACAGAATGCTAATAAGCGCTGTAACAGCGCATATGAACGCGATTTAAAAACCTACCAACCTTTTATTAGCCTAATTTTAAGGCATGAAAAAATTGGTCTTTTTAGCACTTTTATTTTACTCAGCAATTGGCATTTCTCAACCAATTGGATTCTACGATAACGTTGAAGGATTAGTAGGGCAAGATTTAAAAAACGAACTGCATGAATTAATAAAAGGGCATGTTCAATATACATACACCAGCAGTTCTACTGATGTATGGGATATTTTAAAAGAAACCGATAAAGATCCTAACAACAGTAACAATGTAATTCTAATTTACAGTGGCGCTAGCGTTGATGGTCCGCAAGAGTACAACAGTGGCAATGGTTGGACTAGAGAACATGTTTGGGCGAAATCAAAAGGAGATTTCGGCACTGACCCCGGTCCTGGAACAGATGTTCACGCATTACGCCCCTGCAATAATTCAATAAACTCAACCAGAAACAACAGATGTTTTGATAATTGCCAAAGCTGCACTGACGTTTTGTTTGACGGCAACATTACCGGTAGTAAAAGAGACAATGATATTTGGTCATTTGAACCAAGAGATGAAGTAAAAGGCGATGTTGCGCGTATGGTTTTTTACATGGCTACCCGATATGAAGTAGAAGATGGAATTGACCTTGAATTGATAGATTATGTGATGGATAAATCAAGTAAAGATCCAACTCATGGAGTAGTTACAACTCTTTTGGAGTGGAACAAATTGGATACTGTTGATGCTTTTGAAAAAAATAGAAATGAACTCATTTACACCTATTATCAGAAAAATAGAAACCCATATATAGACCATCCTGAGTTTGCTGACTATATTTTTGGCGATAAGCAAACTGAATTGTTTGAATATACCTCCATTAAAGAATTAAGCAAAAGCAGTTTTAATTACACCTGGCAGGGAAACATTTTAACGCTATCCGAATCTATTGACTTTGAGTTTACAATTAAAGATGCAGCGGGCAGGTTAATCAGATCAATGCCCTCCAACAACACAAAGGTTTCATTTCTAAATGAGCCCAAAGGTTTGTATATTCTACAGAACATTACTTCTGGTGAATCTTTCAAAATTGTTTACTAGCATCCAAAACATACCATAAGATATTAATGAAGATTACATGCGGTTTTTGAAGATTCAAAAATTGTGTTTGAGATTCGAAAGTGAAGTTATTGATTAGAATGATGACTTCGCGTTCGTTCCTATCTTAGTAATCAGCCAAGGGCGCAATAAACAATCTAAACAAAATACATTTATCAGCTCCACCCTCCTACCTTTGCATTATGAGTAATATTAAAGGTCAATCAGGCATCTTAAGTAAATTAGGCATTCAGAAATTAAACGCAATGCAAAAAGAGGCTGGTTTGGCCATTAACTCAAGTGATGAGATAATGCTTCTCTCTCCTACTGGTACTGGTAAAACATTAGCATTTTTACTGCCAATAATCACTAAATTGAACACTGAATGCAAGGAGGTTCAAGTACTTATTGTTGTGCCATCTCGTGAGTTGGCAATACAAATTGAACAAGTTGCCCGCAACATGGGTACTGGCTATAAAACCAATACGGTTTATGGAGGTCAAGCTTTTTCGAAAGACCTAATAAACCTTAAACACCGTCCGGCTATTTTAATTGGTACGCCTGGGCGAATTGCTGACCACATTTACCGTCAAACTTTTATTACTAACGATATCAAAATATTGGTTTTAGATGAGTTTGATAAATCGCTTGAAATTGGCTTTGAGCTTGATATGAAAGAGATTCTAGAAGCGTTAACTTCTGTTGAATCAAAAATATTAACATCGGCAACACAAGGTGTTGAGCTACCAAAATTTGTGAGTATTAAAAAGCCAACGGTAGTTGATTATTTGGCTGAAGGAGTTTCAAAATTGGAAGTAAAAACAATTAACTCCCCAACAAAAGACAAGTTAAAAACCTTGGTTGATACCTTGTATGTTTTAGGTAACAAACCGGGTATCATCTTCTGTAATTTCAAAGATTCTATTGACCGGGTAAGCGAGTACTTAACGGATAGCCATATTGGCCATGGATGTTTTTATGGCGGTATGGAACAAAACGATCGTGAGCGAGCTTTAATAAAATTCAGAAACGGAACCCATCAGTTACTTATAGCTACTGATTTAGCTGCTAGAGGAATTGACGTGCCAGAAATTGAATTTATTATTCATTACCACCTGCCGCTTAAAGCTGATGAATTTACGCACCGAAATGGTCGTACTGCCAGAATGAACTCGGATGGAACCGCCTATGTTTTGAAATGGGAAAAGGAACAGTTGCCAGAATTTATTACCAATACAGACCTATTTAAGTTAACACAAGCTCCTAAACCTGCTCTTTCTAGTTGGTCAACTTTATTTATTTCAGGTGGTAGAAAAGATAAAATTTCTAAAGGTGATATTGCCGGACTTTTCTTTAAAAAAGGAAATATTGACAAAGATGATTTAGGAGTAATTGAACTAAAAACGGATTGTGCTTTTGTGGGGATAAAAAAAGACAAATTAGCAAGTATAATTGACCAATTCAACAACACAAGAATCAAAAAACGAAAAGTTAGAATGTACGAAGTTTAAAACAAGCCTTCGCTTTCAATCATATCTACCCTCTTCTTCATTTTCTTTTGGATTACTTTAAAATGATGTGCGTCATCGGGCGTTACAAAAGTGATTGCCTTGCCAGGATTCTCAGCACGACCTGTTCTACCAATACGATGTACAAAGTCTTTTGGTGATCGAGGTAACTCATAATTTACCACATAAGGTAAAAACTCTATATCAATACCTCGAGCTAGTAGATCGGTAGCTACCAAAACACGCAATTTTTTATTTTTAAATTTCATCAATGAATCGGTTCGTGAGCCCTGGCTCTTTTTACCATGAATAGAAGTTGCGTCAATGTTATTTTTACGTAATTTGAACTCCAGACTATCCGCTTTAAAAACTGACGATACAAAAATCAACACTTGCTGCATATCATCCGTTTTTATAAGATGACGTAACAAAGGCCCTTTATTTTCTTCAGTTACGAAATACCCAACTTGATCTATTAATTCGATGGCATTCTTTTCTACTAAAGGAGCTACATTTACAACTTCGGGTTGGTTTAGCACTAACTTGTTGATGTAATCTACCTGCTCATTTAACGTTGCCGAAAACATTAAGTTTTGCCTTTTTTTAGGCAGCAAACTGAATATTTTCTCCATCTCCTCTTTAAATCCTAAGTTTAGCAGTTTGTCCGCTTCATCCAGAACCAATGTTTTTACCGTATTAAGATGAATCGCTTTGCTTTCAACAAGCTCAATTAATCTACCTGGCGTTGCAACCAAAACGTTTACACCATACAAATTTTTCATTTGTGGGTTAATAGAAACACCACCAAAAACCGCCATTGCTTTAACAGGGTTTGGTAGAAAAGCACCCAAAGTTTGAAAAACCTCTTTAACCTGAACAGCCAGCTCACGGGTAGGAACCATTACTAAGGTTGAAACATTCCTACTTTTATCTTCTTTATTCTTAGCTTCGAGCATCAGCAAGGGCAAAACATAACTTGCTGTTTTACCTGAACCTGTTTTTGCTATTCCAAGTACATCTTTTCCTTCTAAAATAAAAGGAATCGCTTTTTCTTGGATAGAATAAGGTTGCTTGTACTTTTGGCCTTCAATCGCTTTAATTAACGTTGAATGAAGACCTAATTTTGAAAATGGCATGTTATGATTTTATCAGCTTTGTTAAAAATATAAGCTGAGGCAAAAGTAATAGGAATGTAGGTCAATTGTAAGCCGCTTTTTACCAGAAACAAACAATTAAAAACAATTCAAAAACGATAGTTAATTTAGAATCTGTAGCTTAATGTTAGGTCAGAAATAAGTGGTCCCGTTTCGAAAACAGAAGAACTACTCTTTACTTTATCGAGCTCGAAATCCGAGTTATAGGAAACGAAAGTGCCTGAGCCCATGCTTATTGCAGCTGTCATACTTGCTGCTATTGAGAAGTTTGGACTTAACTCAAACCACAATCCGTAAAACGGCATAATTCCAATAAAATGAGAATGTCCTTTTTTTTCATCATTAAATTCAACATCTGTAATTTTCATTACAGGGTTATGAGTTGTACTATCTTTTGAGTAGTATAACGTTGAAACGGACATTGTTTCCCATCCAAAACGGTAAAATAAATCTGCACCAAGCATTATCTGCCACCTCCCTTTTGGTATTCGAAACTCGTAACCTATGTTCATTTGAACTGCATGATTATCTTGTAATATATTCTGATCAACTTGTGCAGAGTCAGTATTACTGAGAGTTCTAGCTAAATTATTATTGAAATAAAAGTTTTCTTTTGGATTTGAAATATAGCGTGGACTAATTTTAAGATAGGATTGATTTCCAATTTTGGTTTTAATTGTAGCAGATAAAATCGCTTTTTCTGGGTATGTTCCTAAAATAACTGATACATATGGAGCTATGTTAATCCCAATTTCTAGGTTCGATAAATCGACAGAATCTAATAGTGATTGTTTTTTATGAGCACGTTCAACTTTGGTTAATTTTAATTTCTGAGCTGAAACAGAAATTGAAATAAATATTACAATAAGAAGTAAAATTAATTTTGTGAATTTCATAATTTAATTTGAGGTTGTTTTGGACAGAACGGAATTTATCATTTGATTAGTATACAATCAGTAATTAAATATTATAAGTTGAATTAATTCAAATGGTTTATATTTTGAATTTCAATCAAAAAATGGTCTATTAATACCATTTTAAAACCAATTTTTTTATTTTTTAAACCTTTATTGCCATTCTCTCATCAAACCAAATTATTTTTGAACTACTTAACCTAGCTTTATGATGAAATATTCCTTACTTTTTGTATTAACATTTATTGGAACAGCAGTTTTTAGTCAGTCATTTTACGATCTAAATACCATTCAAACCATAAAAATAACCTTCGCAGAAAGCAACTGGGATCAATTGTTAGACGACGAGAAAGCTACCACTGAAGAATACATTATGGCACAAAGCGTTGAAATTAACGGAAGTGTTTTCGATAGCGTTGGTGTTAAATACAAAGGAAACAGTACTTACAAATCAAATCAAGTTAAAAATCCTTTTCATATTGAGCTTGATACTTATAAAGACCACATTTACGAAGCTTATACCGATATTAAGCTGAGCAATGTTGCCAACGATCCTTCTTTTGTTAGAGAAGTTCTTTCTTATCAAATACTTAGACAATATATGGCAGCTCCGCTTTCAAATTATGCTAATGTTTATGTTAACGGAACACTAATCGGGCTATACTCCAATTCAGAAGCAGTTTCTAAAAAGTTTTTAACGAGTCGATTTGAATCTAAAAAGAATACGTTTATAAAATGCAACCCTATTGATGGTGCAGGACCTCAAGCAACCGACCTACCTAACTTGGTTTATCATGGTCAGGATAGCGCTGATTACATTAAAGCTTATGACCTAAAATCAGATGGAGGATGGCAAGATTTAATTGACCTGACTGATTCTTTAAAAAACAACATTACCAACATTGACAAAATTTTAGATGTTGATAAAGCTTTATGGATGTTAGCGTTTGATAATGTGTTGGTTAATCTTGACAGTTACATAGGTGCTTTTGCTCAAAATTACTATCTATACAAAGACGATAATGATCGATTTTTATCAGTAGTTTGGGATTTAAATGAAAGTTTTGGGCGTTTTTCAATGACAGGTTCAAGCAATTTAAACAACACAACTGCAAAACAACAAATGAGTCATTTGCTTAATATAACCGACACAGATTATCCTTTAGCTCAAAAGCTATTAAGCATTCCCATGTACAAACGAATGTACTTAGCGCATTGCAAAACCATTTTGCTTGAAAACTTTAACAACAATTCCTATTTCACAACAGGCCAAACACTTCAAACTACAATTGATGCGGCTGTTCAGGCCGACCCAAACAAGTTCTTTACTTACGCCAATTTTACTAGTAATTTAACCTCAGATATTACTGGTGGAGGTCCGCCTCCTGGTAATCAGGCAACTCCAGGTATTGCAAGTTTAATGAATGGGCGTTCGTCTTTTATACTAGGTTTATCTGATTTCACTCAAACAGAACCTACCATCACCAACGAAAATGTTTCCAACTCTGCTCCTACCATTAACGACCAACTAATTTTTACCTGTAAAATAAAGGATGCCGACAGCGTTTACGTTGGGTACAGAACTGAATTTACAGGTGTTTTTACCAGAATTAAAATGTACAACGATGGAACACATGGTGATAACATCCCTGGAGATAGCACCCATTCTTTGGAAGTACAAATGAGCAATACGAGCTTACAATATTATTTTTATGCTGAAAACAGTGGCATTGGCAAATTCTCGCCGGTAAGAGCTGAACATGAATATTACCTAGTTGAAGTTACGACTCCAGCCGTTTGGGATGTTACTATAAATGAAGTTATGGCTTCAAACAAAGAAACCGAATCAGATCAGGCAGGTGAATTTGATGATTGGATTGAGCTTTACAACAATACTAATTCAAGTATTGATTTAAGTGGTTTTTCTTTAACCGATGACCCTGCTGATATTACACAATGGCAATTTCCGAACGGAACTTCTATTGCAGCAAACGGATATCTAATAATTTGGTGTGATAATGACACTACTCAACCTGGCTTACATGCTAACTTTAAAGTCTCCTCTTCTGGTGAATCTATATTCTTTTCAGATGCCAATAAATTTTTACGTGATCAAGTAAGTTTTTCAAATCAAACCACGGATGTTTCTTACGGTCGCTATCCAAATGGTAAAGGAGATTTCAAAATGATGCTAGCTACTCCTCTAGCCGAGAACTCAAATCTGTCTTCCATTGAAAATCAAAATATAGAAGATGGGTTTAGTTTTGTTGTTTTTCCTAATCCAGCAAGTAAGCTTTTTACCATTCTATTAAAAACAAATTTAGATGCAGTACCAATTACCGTTTATGATGTTTACGGAAAACAGATTTTCTTCAAAACAACATCATCTAAACTTTCTGTTGATGTCTCGCATTGGTCAAAGGGAGTTTACTTTGGCGTTGTTGATAATCAATCCTTTAAAATAATTGTTCAGTAATGGTTAGTGTTGAAGTTCTCTTAAGGCATCACTTTGTTGTTTTTATAGTATTCGAATACTGATACTTATGATGATTATTATTTTTCTTTTATTAGTTTTCTTCACCTTAATATTCGTTCAATAAAGCTAATTGTTTATTTTTTACTATCTATAATTCAATTCTAGCTTTGAGTCCCTTTTTATTATGTTTGGACTTAAGAACAAACAACCTTTAATTGAGAGATAAACACATCATTATTTTTGGTTATCCAAAAAGTGGAACTCATTGGATTACTCAACTAACAACAGATTTAGTCAACGGAAGTAATTGTAATAATTGGGGGTTCGACATGAATAGACCCGAAAGTCCTTCAGGTTTTTATTGCCACAAAAGTCATCACTTATTCGAGGAGTTAAAAAATGCAAGTGCAGAACCTATTTATAAGGTTATTCAGGTTGTTAGAGACCCAAGAGATATTGTTATATCAGGAAGCTATTTTTTTAGGTTTACTTTTCCAAGATTAGCAAAAGCACTATTATTTTTACCCTTTAACAATGCCTTATATCGACATACTGAAGGTTTTATAAATAAACTTATGTCAACAAAACAAAAGCGATTTGAAATGATAAAAGCTGTTTTATTCGGGAATGAATCAGTAAGTGCTTGGTGTAAGAACTCATGGTATGTTCAAAACACAAGTTATCAGAACAAAAAGGCTCTAACCATTCGTTATGAAGATATGCAAAGTGATGGTCCAAATCAATGTAAATCCATTTTAGAATTCATTGGTTTAAATTATTCTGAAGAAATAATTCGAAAGGCATTAGAAAAAAATGAATTCAGTAACAATAAAAAAAAGTACAAAGGTTCCTATCCATTGTTTAGGAAAGGTTCTTTTGGTTATTGGAAAACAGAATTAACCACAAATGAACAGATACTTTTTAAATCTAATATTTCAAAAGAATTAGCAGAATATGGTTATATGAAATAATTATAGAAAAGCAGAACGTTAGTTGAGTAGCAAACCAACTTGTTTATTGAAGTTATAAAACATCATTTTTAAACTCTTTAAAATAGACTCAATAAACATATCTAAAGTTTAGATTCTACCAATGCTAACACGTTTGTAAGCTGTTCTTCTCTTGTTAAAAATGAATTATCTACAACTACTGCATCATTTACTTGAGTAAGTGGACTTTCAGCTCTAGTTGAATCAATATGATCTCTTGTTTTTAGGTTTTCTTTAACTGATTCGAAACTTTCAATCTTTCCGTTCTCTAGCATTTCATTTAGTCTGCGTTGCGCTCTAATATCGTCGTTTGCGGTCATAAATAACTTTAGCTCTGCATTTGGTAATACAACCGAGCCAATGTCTCTTCCATCCATTACTACTCCACCGTTAATACCCATTTTTTGTTGCAGATCAACTAACTTTTCTCGAACTCCTTTTATTGTAGCAACAGGACTAACAAAGGATGATACTTGCATCGATCTGATCTTTTCTTCAACATTTACTCCATTTAAAAAAGTTGTGTTGTTTCCTTTGGTATCAACCTCGAAGTGAATATTTATATCATCCAATCGAGAAACTAGTAATTCGGTTTTAAAAGTGTTTTCTGAAATCAAATTTTGTTCTAAATAAAACAGTGCTACAGAGCGATACATTGCGCCAGTATCAATGTAAACGTACCCTAATTTATTTGCCAATTGTTTTGCTAATGTGCTTTTACCACAAGCCGAATAACCATCAATGGCAATGTTGATTTTTTTCAAGACTATATTTTTGTATTTAATGAAATAACGTGGGCTGATCCACTTAAATGGTAGCCACTTACACCATACTCAAATAGAAAACGATTAAAAGCTAAACCTAAACCCATTGAAAAGCCTGCAAAACCATTTCTAGTCGCTAAGCTCATTTCTCTGCGTAATTGATGATTGTATCCTAATCGCAATTTAAAGCTATTAGAAGGTGCGAATTCAATCCCTCCGGCAAAATGTCTTGCAAGTTTATCAAAGCTAAACCATTCATTGTTTTCTTCACCTGTAATTGGGTCGATTGTAATTCCAGAGCCATCGTCATAAGCTAAATTCCATGTTTGTAGATTGTTAGCCAACAATGAAACGGTAAAAGGTGCTTTGTCTAACTTCTTAGCATAGCCAAACTGTAGATTTAAAGGCAAAAACTCGGTGGTTTCTCCGTAAGAGATGAGCTGCGTTCCAATATTTTTAATCACTAGGCCAATATGTCCTTTATCTTCTTTTAAGGTTTTATATGCGCCAAAATCCACGCCCAATCCCATAGTTTGATACACATCGTAGATCGAGTAAACTACTTTTGCTGAAGCACCAAACCTAATATTCTTATACGATGGTAATTTAAAGTAGGTGGCAAGCGCCATATCATTCCATGAAAAGTTTCCAATTATATTTCCAGCCTCATCCGTTTGTAGGATGTCGCCATAGTTAAAGTACTGAAACGAAATTGCATATTTTGCTCCTTTTTTTATAGGTTGAAAAAACAAAGCGCCTCCATTTATTCCTCCTACAAAATTATTGTAGTTAAACGAAATGTTGTGGTCTGATGAGTCAATAAAAGCAGCATTATCGGTAAGTTGATTTAGCGCTCCTTTTTGTGAGATTGCTGTACCAGCCAATGCGGTATTTCTGGCATTAGTAGTTACCTCTAAAAACGAGTAAGTTGTATTTCCGCTTTTCTGTGCAGCTAAATTTAGTGCTACACTCACAAATAGAATGGTAATAAAATGCTTTACTTTCAAATTGAGCTTATTACGAACAAACAATTAATTTATTGCTTAATTATTCAAATGTAATCGGATTTGAAACTTTTTGGTTTGTTAAAGCCAATTTTAAAACATCTTCCATTCTTTTCACATAATGAAACTTTAGCCCTTTTATATACTTTGGCTCAATTTCATTGATGTCTTTTTCATTTTGTTCAGAAATAATTATCTCTTTGATATTTGAACGTTTTGCGGCAAGAATCTTCTCTTTAATTCCGCCTACTGGCAACACTAAACCGCGAAGCGTAATTTCACCAGTCATTGCAAGGTTCGCTTTCACCTTGCGTTGAGTAAAGACTGAAGCCAATGAAGTTAGCATGGTTATACCCGCTGAAGGACCATCTTTAGGTGTTGCGCCTTCAGGAACGTGAATATGAACATTAACTCGGTCAAATAAATCTTGTTCAAGACCAATTATATTAGAATGTGATTTAAGATACTCTAAAGCGATGATCGCTGATTCTTTCATTACATCACCTAAGTTACCGGTTAAGGTTAACTTCCCTTTACCTTTAGTTAAACTAGATTCTATAAATAAAATATCACCACCAACTGAAGTCCATGCCAAACCTGTAACAACGCCCGCAACTTCATTGTTTACATACTTTTCAGATGAAATACCAGGGCCTAAAAACTCAACTATATTTTGTTCCGAAATTTTCGGTTCAAATGGTTCGTCCATCGCTACTTTCTTAGCAATTTTCCTTGCAATTGACGCTATTTTCTTCTCTAGAGTTCGAACTCCTGACTCTCTAGTGTATTCTACTATAACTTTCTCAATTTGCTTTTTATTCAATTTTAATTGAGCTGGCATTAAACCTTGCTCAATTATTTGTTTCGGAATTAAATGTTTTTTGGCAATTTCAATTTTCTCTTCAACAGTATAACCACTTACATTGATTACCTCCATCCTATCACGCAACGCAGGATGCACGTTACCAATGTTGTTTGAAGTAGCAATGAACAATACTTTTGATAAATCGTAATCAATTTCCACAAAATTATCGTAGAAAGAACCGTTTTGTTCAGGGTCTAAAACCTCTAATAAAGCCGATGAAGGATCACCTTGATGGCTTGCCCCTACTTTATCAATTTCGTCCAAAATAAAAACGGGATTAGAGGTTTTAGCCTTTTTTAAATTTTGAATTATCCTTCCCGGCATCGCACCAATGTAGGTTTTTCTATGCCCTCTAATCTCTGCTTCATCTCGTAACCCACCTAATGATGCTCTAACGTACTTTCTGTTCAACGCTTCCGCGATACTTTTTCCTAATGATGTTTTTCCAACTCCAGGAGGGCCATCCAAACAAATAATAGGAGCTTTCATATCCCCTTTAAGCTTTAAAACAGCTAAATGTTCTAAAACACGTTCTTTTACTTTTTCTAAACCGTAATGATCTCGGTCTAAAATTTTCTTTGAGCGATTTATATCGAAATTGTCTTTGCTGTATTCATCCCAAGGTAAATCAAGCAATACTTGAGCATAATTGAGTTGAACTGAATACTCAACCCCTGAAGGGTTCATTCGTTGAAGCTTATCAAGTTCTTTGTTAAAAGCAGTTTTCACCTCGTCATTCCACTTCTTATCTTTTGCTCTTTTTTTAAGCTCTTCTAGTTCCTGCTCAGCAGGATTACCTCCTAATTCTTCTTGAATCTGTTTCATCTGCTGATTCAAGAAAAATTCTCTTTGCTGTTGATCAATGTCAGTCTTAACTTTCGTCTGAATTTCATTTTTCATCTCCAACATTTGCAACTCTTTGGTAAGGTTTTTAAGCGTTAATGTTGCTCTATCCATTACCTCACTTTGCTCCAACATTAGCTGCTTTTCTTGAACCGAAACATTCATATTCGACGAAATAAAATTCATCAAAAACGATGCGCTTTCAATATTGTTAATGGCAACGTTAGCTTCGCTAGGGATTTCTGGTGAAATCTTAATTATTTTTTTCGCAAAATCCTTAATCGAAATTATTGCAGCTTCAAATTGTTTATCAGTTTTAGAAGCTATTGTATCTTTAATCTCTTTAATTTTTCCTTTGAAATAAGGATCAATATCTGTAAGCTCTAGAAGCTCAAATTTGCGTTTACCTTGGATAATTACAGTAGTACTGCCATCAGGCATTTTTAGTAATTTCAAGATTTTTGCAATTGTTCCTATTCTATTAAGTTGGCCAGCCGCGGGGTCCTCTATTTTTTGGTCTTTCTGTGATATAACTCCGATTATTTTATCAGAGTTGTTAGCGTCGTTAATCAATTTTATAGATTTATCTCTACCTACTGTAATCGGTAATACAACACCAGGGAATAAAACTGTGTTTCTTAAAGGAAGTATTGATAAAGTTTCAGGAAACTTTTCAGCGTTAAATTTATCTTCATCCTCAGTACTTAACAAGGGAATAAACTCCGCGTTGCTTTCATCTACAATATCAGAAAATTCGAATATGCTCATAGTAATTTTTCAAGTCAGGTTGGCAGACCAACCAATAATTAATTTGTTGTTTGGCGGTGTTCAAGGTATATGCCAACAACTATTTGGCGGCATTTAAACCATAATTGTCAAAAATATAAGTCAAAATCTGTAAATCTGAATCTGTAAAACTGACATTTCTGCGTTCCATCATCTTGGTGGCTACTTCAATTGCCTTATCTAATTTGAACTTAACTAAATTTTCACCCCCCCAAGAAAATGAAGGAATGTGTTTTTGAGGAAATCCACCACCAAAAATATTAGAAGAAACACCAACTACAGCACCCGTATTTAACATAGTGTTAATTCCAGTCATTGAATGGTCGCCCATCATCAATCCACAGAACTGCTCTTCTGTATTAATCTCGCTATCAACACTATAATCATAAACTCTTACTTGTGAGTAGTTGTTTTTAAGGTTTGATGTATTCGTATCAGCACCCAAATTACACCATTCTCCTACTACAGTATTGCCAATAAATCCGTCATGCGCTTTATTCGAATATCCAAACAATATAGAATTGGAAATTTCTCCACCAACTTTACAATGTGGTCCTATTACGGTAGGACCGTAAATTTTAGCCGCTAATTTTACGGTTGAGTCTTCAAGAATGGCAAAAGGTCCTCTAATCACCGTACCTTCCATAACCTCCACTCCTTTTGCTAAATAAATTGGTCCTTCGTCGGTATTAAATATGCACCCTTTAGCTTTTACCGTTGGGTCTGCGTAAAGATACTCACCAAATACTTGATTGTTTTCTATCAAGTGCTTTGAGTCTAATTTATTGAAGTCAAACAGCTCAATATCCTTCTGAATGTAAGTTCCTGCTATCTTAAAAATTTGCCAGTTGTGTTTTAAAACAAAACAACGCTCCTTGTATTCTGTTTTTTTTAGATTGTCCTTTACATCCGAAAGATTACTCCAAGTTACTTTAATCGATGTTTTAAAGGCAATACAGTCCATTCCGAAATATAGCGCCTCATTGCTATTCAAGTCAGTAATGGCATTTCGTATTTCGTCATTAGGTAAAACGGCTGCATTTACATATAATTCTGATTCAACTTGATTGGTGTATTTACTTTGCAGGTAATCAGGAGTTAAACATTGACATTGATTACCTAAATATTTCTCCCATTTTTCTTTAATAGTAGATATACCAATTCTAAAATCGGCAACCGATCTTGTCATCGCTAAAGGAAAAAGTTGGCTTCTGAACTCAGGATCAAATAATACTACAGACATTTTGTTAAGTTTTTTCAAATTTGGACAAAAAAAAAGCTCCGTAAACGGAGCTTTTAAATTTATTTTTAAACTTTTACTATTTCTTGAATTTATCGTATCTAGTTTTGAACTTATCAACACGACCAGCGGTATCAACCAATTTCATTTTACCTGTATAGAAAGGATGCGATTTATGAGAAATCTCCAACTTCACTAACGGATATTCGTTTCCATCTTCCCATTCTACCTTATCTCTAGTTTCTGCACAAGAGTGACATAAGAATGAATAATCTATTGACATATCTTTAAATACAACTAATCTGTAATTCTCTGGATGTATATCTTTTTTCATTTTGTATTAATTATTTCGGCTTGCAAAAGTAAAATTTTATCCTACAAAAAAAATACTTTCTTCAAAATACTTGAAATAATCTTACGTTACTTTTGTCATGATGAAAAAAACATGGCTCTTTTTTGCTTTGACTCTAATTTTGATTGCTCTGCTTTCAATGTCTTGCAGACGAAATAAATTCTTTGATGGATCTGATGGTCACGTGAACTTTTCGACTGACACGGTATTTTTCGACACCGTATTCACTTCATTGGGCACAGCTACCCGTTTAGTGATGATTCGCAACCCTTACAATGAAAATTTAGTAGTAGATAAAATTTGGCTTGATGGGCATCAAGATAAAGTGTTTCGAATGAATGTTGATGGTATCTCAGCTAATGAAGTAGAAGATATTATTATACCTCCAAACGACAGTATTTTTGTTTTTGTTGAAGCTACTATAAACCCATCAGATTTAAATTCACCTTTTGTCGTTTCTGACTCAATAATGATTTCAACCAAAGGAAATGTACAATCCGTAAAGCTTGTAGCATGGGGGCAAAATGCACATTATTATAGGCCCACTCAACAAATATCTGGCTTACCAGCCTTCTCACAATTAAGTGAGTATGGTGTTTCCTCAAACGATATAACTTGGACAAACGATAAACCATACGTGATTTATGGGTATTTGCTTATTGACTCATTGCTTACCCTAAACATTGAAGAAGGGGTTCATATTCACATGCATCCTGGAGCAGGAATATGGGTTTTTAGAGGTGGTGCTATTAATCTGCAAGGAGAAGCAGATAACCCTATCGTGATTCAGGGTGACCGAATTGAAGAGAATTATAATGACAACGCTGGTCAGTGGGATCGAATTTGGATTAACCTTGATCAAAAAGACCAAATTATAAATCATACAATTATTAAAAATGGCTTTGTGGGATTACAAATTGAACCGTACCCTTTTAGCCCAAATCAAAGTAGACCAGCAGCCAAAGTAGAAATAACCAACTCAATAATTCAAAATATGGTTGGCATTGGCTTGTTTACTAGAAATATAAATTTAACGGCCACCAACTCAGTTATTGGAAATTGTGGAACGCATTTGCTTGGGCTCACAGGCGGTGGTAACTATTCGTTTACACATTGTACCTTTTCTAATTATTGGAGCGGTACAAGAAAAGATCCATCACTGCTAATGACCAATTATTACGAGGATCTATTTGGAAACGACCATTACGATAATATGGACCAAGCCTATTTCGGAAACTCAATTATATATGGAAATACGGATGAAGAAATTGGTTTTGATTTCGACGCTAAATACAACTACTCGTATTTGTTTGAGCACTCAATATTAAGAACCAAAACCGAATTTGATGCAGCCTACGTCAACAACATTTATGAACCGGAAAACACCTTAGTTGTTGATGGTGAAACTCGAAACTCTATTTTTAAAGATCCCTCCGAATTCAATTATTCATTGCATGAGTTTAGTGTTGCTAGGAACATTGGTGATATAAACGTAATGGGGGCTTTAATTGAAGATATAGTATCAACCCCACGTATTGATGGGCAACCAGATGTTGGTGCTTACGAGTATAAAAAAGATTAACTATTACCTGAACTTTCAGTCGATGACTGACGGTAGTTTAATTCACTTTGTACTTTTGCAGCAAAGTTTATAACTATGAACGAAATACTTGAAAAAGCGAAAACCTGGACCTTACCTCCTTTCGATGATAAAACTATTGGTTTAACCAAATCGTTAATCGAAGAAAACAACTCTGATTTAGTTGATTCTTTTTATAAAAACTTAGAATTTGGGACAGGTGGTCTGCGAGGTATCATGGGTGTGGGAACCAATAGAATAAACAAGTACACTATTGGTATGGCTACTCAAGGATTAGCTAACTATTTGAAAACTTCGTTTCCAGATCAAGATATTTCAGTAGCTATAGCTCACGATTCAAGAAACAACTCTGATTATTTCACCAAAGTAGCTTCAAACGTATTAAGCGGTAATGGAATAGAAGTTTTTGTTTTTGATGGACTTAGACCTACTCCACAACTTTCATACACTTTGCGACGATTAAAATGCAAGGCAGGTATCGTTATTACTGCATCGCACAACCCTAAGGAATACAATGGTTACAAAGTATATTGGGAAGATGGCGGGCAGCTTGTACCTCCTCATGATAAAAATGTAATTAATGAAGTTCAAAATATAGCCATTGAAAACATACAATTTGAAGGAGATGAAAATCTGATTACAGTTCTAGGACCTGAAATGGATCAAGAATACCGCAACACAATTAAAGATTATTTAAGTGAGGATGTTGATTTAACTACCAAAATCGTTTATACTTCAATTCATGGTACAGGAGTAACCCAAATCCCTGAATTGTTGGAGGAAATGGGTTACAACAATGTTTTTACTGTTAAGGAGCAAGATGTTGCTGACGGAAATTTCCCTACAGTTATATCACCTAATCCTGAAGAAAGTGAAGCGATGGCGATGGCTTTAAGCTTAGGTAAAGAAAAAGATGCCGATATTATATTAGGTACCGATCCTGATGCCGATAGAGTTGGAATAGCGGTTAAAAACACCAAAGGTAAAACAGTACTGTTAAACGGAAATCAAACTGCCGCAGTGATGTTCTATTACATTCTGAACAAAACAGAATTAAAACCAAACCATTTTGTAGCCAAAACTATTGTTACTTCTGAACTGATAGCAGAAATTGCCAAGTACTTCAATGTTAAATTGTATAACACCTTAACTGGGTTTAAATACATTGCTGAAGTAATCAATTTAAAATATGGAAAAGAAGAATTCATCTGTGGAGGAGAAGAAAGTTACGGCTATTTAATTGGTGACAAGGTAAGAGATAAAGATGCCGTTATGTCGGCCGCTATGTTGTGCGAAACAGCTGCTTGGGCAAAGTCACAAGGAAAATCATTCTACGATTTATTACTTGATATTTATGTTGAAGTTGGTTTTTACCGGGAGCATTTAATATCGATTACCAAAAAAGGTAAAACAGGCTTAGAAGAAATTAAAGCCATGATGGAAAGTTACCGAAACAATCCACCATCGGAGCTTGGTAACATAAAGGTTGAAGCTATTAGTGATTATCAATTATCGGTTAAAAGCAACCTCACATCAGGAGCAAAAGAGACCATTACTTTACCTCAATCAAACGTTATTCAATTCCATTTGGCTGATGGAAGTTTGATCACAGCTAGACCTTCAGGTACAGAGCCAAAAATTAAGTTCTACTATAGTGTTAAAGGTGAGTTGAAATCGAAAGAAAACTTTGATTCTGCATGGGCAGAATTGGGAACTAAAATTGAAACTTTCTCAAAGGATTTGTAATTATTACGTCAACCCTAAAAGTGCAGATTTGAATCTAGCTTAATTCAGATTTAAACTGAATTTCATATAGGTTTTTGTAATGACCATCTTGTTTTAGCAACTCTTGGTGATTGCCTTGCTCAATGATTCGTCCCTTTTCTAGAACTATAATTTTATCTGCTTTTTGGATTGTGGCCAACCTATGAGCAATTATCACACTGGTTCTGCCTTCAGTAAGTTTTTCAATGGCCCTTTGGATTAACTCTTCTGATTCTGTATCAATTGATGATGTAGCTTCATCTAAAACCAAAATTTTCGGATTGTATACATAAGCCCTAATAAAGGCTACTAATTGCCTTTGCCCTACCGACAAAACTGCACCTCGTTCACCAACATGATAATTATAATTATTTGGTAACTTCATTATAAAATCATGTGCCCCAACTACCTTGGCTGCCTCAATAACTTTATCTAAAGACAAACTATCATTGTTAAGCGTGATGTTGTTGTAAATGGTGTCCGAAAACAAGAAAACATCTTGTAAAACAACACCAATATTTCTTCTCAAACTTTGCAGTTCAAAGTCTTTTAGATTAACTTTATCTATAAAAATATCCCCTTTTTGATACTCGTAAAACCGGCTTAATAAATTTATTATCGAGGTTTTACCAGCTCCTGTAGCACCTACAAAAGCTAAAGTTTTTCCTTCCTCAACTTCAAAATTTAATTCTTTTAAAACAAACTCAGGTTCATTGTAAGCAAACCAAACATTTTCAAATTTAATATCACCTACAATTCCTGAAGCATCTTTTGACCCAGAGTCTTCAATTACTGAATTAGTATCAAGTACCTTAAAAACTCTTTCTGAAGCAACCATTCCCATTTGCAATACATTAAACCGATCAGCAAGTTGCCTAATTGGCCTAAACAGCATGTAGATATATAAAATAAAAGCAAACAATTCACCGAATGTTATTGAATCTTCAACAATACTGCCTGCTCCCCACCAAACAACAAAGGCTAATGAAAAAGCACTTAAAACCTCAACTACCGGAAAAAATACTGAGTTTGCCCAAACCGTTTTAACATGCGCTTTTTTATGCAATTCATTTATCGTTTTGAATTTTTCAAATTCTTGCTCTTCTCTATTAAAAACCTGTACGATGTTCATTCCGGTGATATGTTCTTGTACAAAAGCATTTAACCTCGAAACTTGTGTTCTTACATCTTGAAAAGCTATTTTGATGTAATTCTTGAACATATTTGTTGCTATTAACAAAACCGGGATTGATGCCAAACTTAAAATACTGAGTTTCCAATTGGTATAGAACATTACAATTACAACTACTACCAACTTTAGAAGGTCACCACCAATAATTAGAATTCCATTTGAAAATACATCAGCAATAGTTTCTATATCTGATATGGTTCTGGTAACTAATGTCCCTATGGCGTTGTTATCAAAGTACTTTAATTTAAATGAAGATATTTTCTTGTAAACCCCCATTCGCATGTCTTTAATGACGATTTGCCCTAGCCAATTGGCCAAATAAGTTTGATAAAACTGAACTATTGTTTCTAAAATTAACAGCCCAACCATCAAAATGGTCAAATTAATCAGCAATGCCTTGTTTGGAACCAGTATAGTGTTGTCTAGCATATACTGAATTATTAATGGTCTTGCCGGTGCCAACAAAGCCAACAACAAGGTTAACAATGAGGTAAAAGCAAAAGTTTTTTTGTAAGGATATGAATACACCATAACCCTTTTTAAAAGACTTAAATCAAAGGCTTTTCCGGTAACTGTCTCAGACATTTAACAATTCTTTTGGGTATTCAATGTTCACTAAATACAATCCACTTGCAGGAACTGAATAACCTGCATTCGATCTGCTTTTTGATTCGATTATAGCTCTTACATCCTGAATGTCAAACTTCTTTAGTCCAACCTGAAGTAAAGTTCCTACCACTGCTCTAACCATATTTCTTAAAAAACGGTTAGCAGTAATTTCAAACTTCAACCCATCATCCATAGTTGTCCATTTAGCGGATTTCACATCGCAATTGTTTGTAAAAACTTGTGTTTGACCTTTTGAAAAAGAGGTAAAGTCTTGGTATCCTAACAATGTTTGAGCGGCTTTGTTCATTCTATCTATATCCAAAAACCCTTCTTTAAATTGATACGAATTGTTAAACCGAAATGGAGATTTATTAAAATGTAAAAAGTAGTGATACGTGCGTTCAGTTGCCGAAAATCTTGCATGAAAATCAGAACTAACTTTCGATAAAGATTGAATTGCAATTGATTCAGGAAGCATACAATTTAATTTGTGGGTATAAAGTCCATTGTTTAGTTCTTGATCTGAATCAAAATGAGCAAAAAACATTTTTGCATGAACCCCAGTATCAGTTCTGCCACAGCCCATAATTACTGTTTTAGTGCTTAATGCTGTAGTTATACAATCTTCTATTTTTTCTTGAACTGTAACTGCATTATCTTGCCTCTGCCAACCGTGAAAATTGGTTCCATTATAAGACAATTGTATTAGGTAACGGTGCATTGTAAATTTTAAGTTTGCAAACTTACAATAACGAATAGAGGTTTAGAGATTGAAGTTTAAACATTCTTATCAAATAAAGAGGTAATACAACTTTGAAAAAAATTGGCTTAATTTCAGATACGCACGGGCATTTCGATGTCAAATTGAAAAAGTACTTCAACCATGTTGATGAAATTTGGCATGTTGGCGATGTTGGTGACTTTTCTGTAATTGAAAAATTAACTGAACTCGCACTGGTAAAAGGAGTTTATGGAAACATCGATGGAACTACTGTGCGTGGTCATTTTCCTTCAAATAATAGGTTTTTATGTGAACAAGTTGATGTTTGGATGACGCACATTGGTGGATACCCTAACAAATATGACATCAGAATTCGAGACGAAATCAGGAAAAATCCTCCGCGTCTTTTTATTACTGGCCACTCACACATTCTTAAAGTAATGTATGATAAGAAACTTGATCTAATTCATATGAATCCAGGAGCTGCAGGAATATCTGGATTTCACAAAGTGAAAACCATTATCCGTTTTGAAATTGATGGATCTAAAATTGAAAATGTTGAAGTTGTTGAGCTTGGGCCAAAAGCTAAACTATCGTAACCTATCTAAAGATTTTAGTAAGTTTTCGTCTTTCTTGATTCCACTTAAAGCTAGAACGGAAAGCACCATTGAAACTGTTGGCAAAGCCAATGTTAGTTTGTATTGAGTATCAAAATCAGTTGATCCAATGATGTTTGAAGCATCGTTGATGTAATAGCACAAAGAAATCAGTAATCCAATGTTTAACGCAATAATGATTTGGGTTAGTCTTATCTGCATTGTTCTATTCTTGTACAGAAAGATAGTAATAAGAGAAAATACTATGCTTGCTACCACAAACGATGATATTGCCATTGAAAAAGTAGCGATAAAATTTGTTTCATCGGATACCTTATCAAAACCCAGAGCGTTTAAAAAATATTGGCCAGAAAGATCATTAAAAACGGCAAAGTTGCCAATCATCATTAAAAATCCACATAGCGCAACAGCTATTAAATAAACACTTTGTATACGTTGTATCATGGTCTTATTTTTTCTTGATGGCAAAACTAAAACTAAAAAAGTTTACTGCATTTAGAATTTTATTATTATTGCACTGTTTCCGGTACGAATTAAACCCAATTCGATTTCGACATTCAATTTCCATATTTCCATAATAAAATAATCAACAAACACAAATTTTTAGCATGTACGATATTTTAGAGCTTAATGGTAAGCTACTAGGTGAATTAAAAGAAATCGGTAAAACCCTTGAAGTTGTAAAAGCTGATAAGCTTAAAAAACAAGATTTAATTTACCAAATCCTTGATCAGCAAGCTATTAAATTACAGAACAAAGAAGTTCCTGATACTGATGCAGAAGTTGAAGATAAATCAAAACGTCCTCGTAAGAGAGTTGCTAAACCAAAACGTGTTGATTATTCAAATGCAGACAGCAGAGCTGAAAGTCATAAAGAACAAGAGGATACTGTGACTGAAGAAAAACCAGCTGAACCAGTTAAACCGGAAGCTACAAAGCCAAGAGTTTCTCAACCTTTTCCTCCAAGAAATAAAGTTGAAGCTCCAAAAGCCGAAACTGCTGTAGCAGAAAAGACTAGTACTGAAACTCCTGTGGTAGAAAATACTAATGTTAAAACTTCTGCAAAAGTTGAATCTAAAACTCCTAATACTGAAAACACTAAACCTGAACGTAAGCCATTTGATAAATCAAATCAAAGACAGCCAAGGGAAAAAGATAACAACGATCGTCGTCAACAACACGACAGACATAATAGAGGAAACGGAAATCCTAACCAACAAAACAATCCTCCTCAGAAAAATGAACCAGAATATTCTTTTGACGAAATAGTTACATCACAAGGCGTGCTTGAAACGATGCCTGATGGTTATGGTTTCTTAAGATCTTCTGATTTTAATTATTTGAATTCGCCAGATGATGTTTACGTTTCTCAATCACAAATAAAATTGTTCGGTTTAAAAACCGGAGATACCATTGAAGGTACTATAAGACCTCCTAAAGAAGGTGAAAAATATTTTCCGTTAATCCGTATCAAAAGCGTTAACGGAAGAACAACTGATGAAGTAAGAGATAGAGTTCCTTTTGAATATTTAACTCCACTTTTCCCAGAAGAAAAATTAAAATTAACAGGTCATTCTAAAGAAAGTATTTCTACCAGAATGATTGATCTTTTCACCCCAATTGGTAAAGGTCAACGTGGATTAATTGTGGCACAGCCAAAAACTGGTAAAACGCAACTTTTAAAAGAAATTGCAAATGCAATTGCTTTTAATCACCCTGAGGTTTATCTAATTATACTTTTAATAGATGAACGACCTGAAGAGGTAACTGACATGAAACGTAGCGTTCGTGCTGAGGTGATTGCTTCTACTTTTGATGAACCTGCCGAAAAGCATGTTAAAATATCTAACATAGTATTAGACAAGGCAAAGAGAATGACCGAATGTGGTCATGATGTGGTTATCTTATTAGATTCCATTACTCGATTGGCAAGGGCTTACAATACTGTTGCTCCTGGTTCAGGTAAAGTATTAACTGGTGGGGTTGATGCACAAGCATTGCACAAACCGAAAAGATTTTTTGGTGCTGCACGTAATATTGAGAATGGTGGTTCACTCACCATTATTGCAACGGCACTTACTGAAACAGGTTCAAAAATGGACGAAGTTATTTTCGAAGAATTTAAAGGAACAGGAAACATGGAGCTTCAGTTGGATAGAAAAATATCAAACAGAAGAGTTTTCCCAGCGATTGATCTTGTTGCTTCAAGTACCCGACGTGACGATATGTTGGTTGACAAAGAAACCCTTCAAAGAGTTTGGATTTTAAGAAAACATTTATCTGACATGACACCTGTTGAGGCAATGGAGTTTTTAAGAAGCAGAATTTCTAATACCAAATCAAACGAAGAATTTTTAGTATCGATGAACGGATAAAAAATGAGCAACGAAGCATTTAAAAGTTTTGCTCTTTTAGCAGGACTTGCGGTTTTGTATAAAGTGGCAGATCACCAATTCAGCATTGGAGACTTTTCATTTTATTTTTTCTTGCTTTTACTTCTTGTAGGTGTTTTTCAAGGGCTACGTATTAATTACAATGATCAAGAACCACAAGAATTTTTAGAACTTTTTAAGCAAGCCCTGCAAATTCCAATTTTACTTTGTGTGTTTATAGGTCTTCTTGGATATATCTATTTGTCTTCAATTAACCCCGATTTTTTACCAAACCTGATTGAAGGAAGAATTACTGAAGGAAGAGAATTAGGTTATTCTGAGGAAAACTTAGTTAAACTACGAAACAATTTATCAGCAGTTTTTAATCCTGCCGTATACTCTACTTTATCATTTTTCGGATTAATGATAATGACAATTGTCTACACTGTTGTTTCTACCTTTTTGTTCAGAAAGATTAAAGCCTTTAGAACAATCTAAAGTGCTTCAATTTTATCCTTAATACCTTTATAAACAGCGCGATTAGCTATTATTAAAGGTAAACGCACATTTTCTTCACAAATACCTAACACATTTAGTGCGGCTTTAATTCCTGCAGGGTTTCCATCAGCAAACAACAATTCAATAATTGGCAGCATTTTATATAAAATTGGTCTAGCGGTATCATAATCATTGCTAAGTGCAGCATTAACCATTGTACTAAATTCATTTGGTAAAGCATTCGCTATAACCGAAATCACACCTTGTGTTCCTTGTGCTATTTCTGCAACAATTTGTGCATCATCCCCTGATAAAAGGGTGAAGTCTTTAGGGCATTCTGCAGCAATTGCCGCTTTTTGTTCAATATTACCTGAAGCTTCTTTTACCGCAATAACTTTATCAAAATCATTTGCCATCCTTAATAAGGTTGAAGGCAAAATATTTGAAGAAGTTCTGCCAGGTACGTTGTACACAATAATAGGAACTGGCGAATATTGATTCAACATTTTATAATGTTGGTATATACCTTCTTGATTCGGTTTGTTGTAATACGGTGATGCACATAAAATTGCATCTACGCCCACAAAATCAATCTCAGATAAACCATCAATTAATGCTTGCGTATTGTTCCCACCGTATCCAAATACTATTGGTAATCGACCCGCATTAATCTTAATTGCAAATGCAAGAGTCTCCGTTTTCTCTTTTTCAGTTAGAGTTGGTGTTTCACCCGTTGTTCCTTGAACTACCAAATAGTTAAGCCCGCCTTCAATTACGTGATTAATTAGTTTTTTAAATGCAGTGTAATCTACTTTATTGTTATTTGTAAATGGTGTAACCAATGCTACTCCTACTCCGGTTAAATTAAGGCTCATGTTATTTACGGTTTATTAAGTCTAAATAATGGTTTAAGTTCTTTACAAATGACACAAATTTATCCTTCTTTTGAGAGCTTTTCGCGATGGTTAAATCAAAATACGTTGTTGTTTTTTTGGTTGATACTCCTACTTTTAAATTACTGTTGATTAAAGCTATTAGATTAACCATTAAATAAGTAGGTTCAAGACTTAAACATATTATTGAAGAATATCTTTTTGCTACTATCTTCCTTACTTCTGAATCGGAAGGAAAGCCTAACCAATTAAACTTTTTCTTGGTTACAATGATTTGGTTGGTATGCGTTTTTATTTCAACCGCATTTTTCATATCAGAAAACATAAGTAAACTTAAGTTATTGATCTTTTGTTGACGTAAAAATAAAACATGATTTTGTAATGCCTTTTCAACATCTGCTTCGTTTGAGTTCGCTATTATTAAAACATTTTTAGCTTTACTAATATGATCAGAAAATACGCTTTTCGATCGTCTTTTTACTTTTCGGTCAATCAACCAACGACCAATTAATTGGAATGTTTTAAACATAATAAACTACTATGAGAGAATCAACTTCATCAATTAATTCCTTTTTCTTTCTTGATTGTTTCGTAGGCCTCCTGAACCTTTTGGAATTTTTCCTTTGCAGCTTTTTGAAACTCTTCACCAAGCACTGATACTTTATCAGGATGGTATTTTATAGCCATCTTTCTGTAAGCTTTTTTTATTTCATCTTCGTTTGCAGATGAGGTGATTTCTAGTATTTGATAGGCACTGTTTACATCTTTGTAAAACATTGCTTTTATTGAATCAAAATCTTTTGAACTAACATTTAAATAGTTAGCGATGGTCTGAACCGTATTAACTTCGTTCGAATCAACATGACCATCAGCTCTAGCTATACCAAATAAATAATGAATTAATTGCAACCGCATTGCATGCGGCATATAATTTACAATTTGCAGACAAACATTTCGCAATGGAATCTCTTTCTTAAGAATCTCTCTTAAAGTTAAAATGTATTGTTGCGCTTTCGCCTCACCAAATTGTTTGGTGTAATAATTCTTAATGTAATCAAGTTCAGATTTTTTTATTTTACCATTTGCCTTCATTACAGCTGCAGATAAGACCAAAAGTGCTGCACCAAAGTCTGCAGAACCAGTTCTAGGTGCACCTGCTCCCGGATTATTAGGGTCTTCGCCCATTCTGTCAAACATTGAACCTACAGCGTATCCTAATATAGCTCCAAGCGGACCTCCGAAAGCCCAACCTAAACCTCCACCAACTAATTTTCCAAACTTCATAATATGTAATATTTAATTCTTTTTGAGGTGTTACAAAATTATATTTTTATAGTCGCTAATAAATGCTAAATATTGTGAAATGAGAAAACCAGAGTCAAATGAGTATGCTTCATTCTATAAAGGATATGTTGACAGCGTTGAAGGAATAGATATTATTAATGAATTAATAATCGTTTCCGAGAAATCAATAACTGTTTTTAATTCAATTATAGATGGAAACTTCACCTATGAAAAAGGTAAATGGTCGGCAAAAGAATTAATCCGTCACATAATTGATACTGAATGGGTTATGAGTTACAGGGCTTTATGTATTGCAAGAGGTGACAAAACTTCACTGCCTGGATTTGATCAAGATCAATATCAGGCCAATTGTGATATGGCTGACACAAAATTATCTTCCTTAATAGACGAATATAAATCACTTCGTTTAGCAACAATCAGTTTGTTTAATTCATTTAACGAAGCTCAATATAATACTACTGGTAAAGCTAGTGGTTGGAATATATCTGTACTTGCGCTGGCTTTTATTATTGCTGGACACAACAAGCATCATTTAAAAATTCTTTCAGAGCGGTATTTTTAAATACAACAATTACATTTGTATCAACAACTGTAATTGTTGTATAAATGAAAATAGAAGAAGAGATAAAGCAGAAAAAATTCAATAATGAATTTACTAAAGCAGAAATAAATATTAATTTTTCTGCAGCTTGGTTGTTGACAAAGCGAGCGGCGGTTTTAAAACCTTTTGATATTTCAATTCAGCAATTCAATTTATTACGAATTCTAAAAGGCCAAAACCCAAAAGCATCGCCGTTAAAACTAATTACAGAAAGAATGATTGATAAAATGTCAAACACTTCTAGATTGGTTGAAAAACTAAGGATAAAAGGATTGGTTGAGCGTGAACAATGTCCAAATAATCGACGGCAAGTTGATATAATAATTACCAAAAATGGATTACAGCTTATAGAAAAAATGTCAAAAATAATGGATATTGTTACCTTAAAAGAGAATAATTTAACCGAGGATGAAGCAGCAACTTTAAATACTTTGCTCGACAAATTTAGAGGGTAATTATTCGGTTACTTTTATCAGTTTTTCGATTAAAACACCCCCGGATTGGTAAGTCAACTTTAAATTATAGACCCCAGCAGGAACCTCCAACAAGTCAATCAGCCGCCTTTCTAGTAAATATTTATTTTCAAAGTGATTTTGAAATACCATTTTTCCGGTAAGGTCAAAAATTTGTATCGTTTCAATTTGTTTTGTAGGTTCAAACGTCACCAAATTTATATATCGATTGGTAGGGTTTGGGTACAAACCTATTGCACTTTGATACTTTTTAAGTAACAAAACATCTAATGAGTCGCTTGCTCTGGACATATCTGGTATACCATATCCACATCGGTCATCCGGATTATTGAAGTTGCTTGATGATAACTCAACTGCTTTAATAATCTCCATATTAGAAGCTTCAGGGAATTTACTCCACAAACTTGCAACTGCACCTGCCATTAGCGGTGAGGAAAAAGAAGTTCCGTTTAACCTAAAAGCATCATCGTTTACTGATATAACTGTTGCCTGCCACCCTACTGCACAAACGTTTGGTTTAATTTGTCCATCCGAACTAGGACCATATGATGAAAAAGGAGCTACATTTCCTGATACATCAACAGCACCAACAGTTAAAATACTGTCTGCATCTGCCGGAGCACCAATATATTTCCAGGAGGTTTGCCCTGAATTACCAGCACTATTAACTACTAAGATTCCTTTTGATGCCGCAATGTCTGCTCCTCTAGAAATGATTGTGGTATTCCCATCCATATCAGCGTATGTGTGGTTACTTGATGGGGAATCAAATTCAGTGTAACCTAAAGAAGAGTTTATTACATCTACTCCTAGACTATCAGCCCACTCAGCAGCTGCAACCCAATTGTCTTCCTCAATTAGTGTTTCTGAAGCTCCGTTCTCCGTTCTGCACAAAACAAAGTCAGCCTCATATGCTGATCCTATAATTTCCCCTTCGCGATATGCAGCAATAGTACTAAGTACGGCCGAACCATGATAACTTGAGTGGAAAGCATCATAATCACCATCAACAAAATCACGAACAAATTTTATTTGATTGTTGTCTCTTACATGTTTGAACGCATGTAAGGTATCCGCTAAGTAAAACCCAGCATCAAAAACTGCAACTAAAATACCTTTTCCCTTAAATCCATCTATATGCAATGGCAAAAGATTATAAAGTTCTAATTGTGCAAGTGCATCGCCATAAGTTGCCTTAAATCCTTCGCTGGTATCAAGTACAAGTTTGTTGTAATCGTTTCTTTCTTCAACCTTATTTTGCCTTGAGTTGATTGCGGAAATAGGTGTAACACTTTTAACAAAAGCGAAACCACTAATACTATCCATTAAATCACTGTGTTTTATCTCAATCGAAATACTATTAAACCACTTTGATTTGTTAATTATTTTAACTCCATTTAAAGCCTCAACTTGCGCTAAGTATTCGTTGTTAACAGGAACATCTTGTTCAGTAATTTCAATGTTTCGTTTTGCTCTATTTTCCAAACATCGATCACTTAAAAAATTCTCGGGATGGGCCAAAAGCTCCTTTTCTTGGGGCTTATCTATAAAGTAAACCCAAAATTTTTCTTGTCCATTTCCAATTTGAACCAATAGTAATAGAAGAAAAATAAAGGTAAATCGCATTATCCAAAAGTACAAAACATGAACTTACTTATTGCTACCGCTCAATACTAAAAAGCACCATTATTATAATAGATTTGCAACCTCATAACCGAAAGATGACTTTAAATAAAATAGAAGAAGCAATAGAAGACATAAAGGCAGGTAAAATTGTTATTGTTGTTGATGATGAAGACAGGGAGAACGAAGGTGACTTTATTGCTGCAGCGAGCGATGTAACAGCTGAAATGATCAATTTTATGGCAACTCATGGCCGAGGATTAATTTGTGCTTCGGTTCTTGAAAAAAGATGTAAAGAGCTTGACTTGGAGCTAATGGTTAATACTAATACTGCGCTGCATCATACCCCATTTACAGTAAGTGTAGATTTGATTGGTGATGGTTGCACTACTGGAATTTCAGCAAGTGATAGAGCTAAAACCATTAAGGCTTTAGTAGATCCAAATATTAAAGCTTCAGATTTAGGCAGACCAGGTCACATTTTTCCGCTGCAAGCTCGAGATGGTGGCGTGTTAAGAAGAACAGGACACACTGAAGCTGCGGTTGATTTAGCTCGCTTGGCTGGACTAGAACCTGCTGGAGTATTGGTTGAAATATTGAATGAAGATGGCACTATGGCTCGATTACCTGAGTTGTTGGAAATTGCTGAAAAATGGGGTTTAAAAATCATTTCAATTGAAGATTTAGTTGCATTTAGAATGCAAAAAGAAACGTTAATTAAACGTGAAATAGAAATGGACCTTGATACCGAATGGGGGCCATTTAAATTAATAGGATACAAACAATTAACCACCAATGAAGAACATATAGCAGTTGTTAAAGGTAAATGGGACGCTGACGAGAATGTGTTGGTAAGGGTTCACTCATCCACTTCATTTACTGATATTTTAGGGTCTCTCACCAATAAAAATACACCTCTGCTTCATCATACTTTAGAGATGATTAATAAAGAGGATAAAGGAGTAGTAGTTTACATGAAACAAAACGGGAAAGATTACAGTATTCTGGAACGGATTAAAGCCTATAATCAAGATAACTCAAATCCTTTTGGCTTACTAAAACCAACTATGGATCAAAAAGATTTTGGTGTTGGAGCACAAATATTAAGAGACGTCGGTATTAAAAATATTAGGCTAATTAGCAATCGAAAACTTGAAAGAACAGGCCT
>TARA_B110000046_G_scaffold26784_1_pt1 | contig 31388 bp, 27 predicted proteins | sample TARA_B110000046 | Tara Oceans TARA_B110000046 (sample SAMEA4397157) | marine metagenome | biome: Polar Biome; feature: [DCM] deep chlorophyll maximum layer (ENVO:01000326); material: water (ENVO:00002006), including particulate matter (ENVO:01000060) such as... | depth 40 m
GAAATCGCTGTTTAAAGTGCGGAGAGGGTGGGATTCGAACCCACGAACGGGTTACCCCGTTACTTCCTTAGCAGGGAAGCGCCTTCAGCCGCTCGGCCACCTCTCCAAAATTGTTTATTTATCCTATAAAATTAACAATGAAAGATTAATCTAAAAATGCATATTTATTCTAGATCTATAAAATTTTCATATTCAATAAATAGCTTTTGTTAACTTAGAAACTAATTTATTCAATCCGTATCCAGAAACAGAAGATATGACATTCACTTCCTGCTCAAACTTTTCCCAGTCTTTTGATAACTCAAATTCTATATCAGATTTAGTTCGACAGATAACATAAGGTTTAATGACAAGATCAGGATTAAAACTAAGGACTTCTTTTTCTAAAGTCTTAAATGTTTTAAATGGTTCTGGATCCGTTCCATCAATAAGGTATAATAAGACTTTATTGCGCTCTACATGTTTCAAGAATTGATGCCCTAAGCCTTTTCCTTTACTCGCTCCTTCAATTAAACCAGGAATATCAGCCATTACAAATGAATGATATTCAGCATACTTAACGATTCCAAGATTTGGCTCTAATGTAGTAAAAGGATAATCTGCTATTTTAGGCTTAGCTGCTGATAAATGAGCAAGAAGAGTTGATTTCCCAGCATTTGGCATACCCACTAAACCAACATCAGCTAATATTTTTAATTCAATTTCAAAATCACCTGATTCACCAAGTTCACCCGGTTGTGCTTTTCGTGGTGCTTGGTTCGTAGATGTTTTAAATCGCATATTCCCTTTACCACCACGACCACCATTACAAACAATAATACTTTGTCCACTTTGAACAAGATCACCAATTATTTTTTCTGACGACTTTTCTTTTATTAAAGTTCCGACTGGAACTTTAACAATTTTATCTTTGCCATTACGACCAGTTTTACGAGCTCCACCTCCACCATTTCCATGTTCTGCCCTATACTTTCTACTGTATCGGACATCTTGGAGTGTGCGTAAATTAGAATCAGCTATAAAAACAATGTGCCCACCTCGTCCTCCATCACCACCATCAGGACCACCTAAAGGAATATATTTTTCTTTTCGAAAACTAACTTTTCCTTTTCCACCATTTCCAGCTGAGAGTTGAATCTCTGTGTAATCAATAAACATAATTATAAAATATATTTTTTATTTATATTCAATTATATTTAGACTTAATTACGGTCATATTATGTTATAGTTTAGTATTTTTTAACTAAAATAATTATTCAATAGATATAATAAAAATTACATATTTGCTATAATTTCATCTCCGAACTCCGAACATTTTAATTTGGTCGCACCTTCCATTAATCTATGAAAATCATATGTTACTCGTTTATGAGAGATTGCTCCTTCTATACCTTTCACAATTAAGTCAGCAGCTTCCTGCCATCCAAGATACTCTAGCATCATAACACCTGATAAAATAACAGAACTAGGATTAACCTGATCTTTCCCAGCATACTTAGGTGCCGTTCCATGAGTAGCCTCAAAAATAGCATGTCCACTAATATAATTAATATTGGCACCAGGAGCTATACCTATACCTCCTACAATTGCAGCTAAAGCGTCTGATATATAGTCACCATTTAGATTTAAGGTAGCAATTACATCATATTCACTAGGCCTAAGAAGGATTTGTTGAAGAAACGCATCTGCAATCACATCTTTAATAATTAACTCTTTCCCCTCTTTTTTTATAACCTGCCAAGGTCCTCCGTCAAGATCTTCAGAATGGTATTCTTTCTTAGCTAATTCATATCCCCAATCTCGAAATGCACCTTCGGTAAATTTCATAATATTACCTTTATGTACTAGAGTAAGAGACTTACGCCCTAACCTTAATGCTTCATCTAGAGCTGCCTTAACAAGCCTTTGAGTACCTTCTTTGGATACTGGCTTGACACCTAAGCTGACAGTTTCAGGAAATCTAATATTAGTGACACCCATTTCATCCATTAAAAAAGACTTAACTTTTTCTAAATCTTCTGTTCCATGCATCCATTCGATTCCAGCATAAATATCTTCGGTATTTTCACGAAAAATTATCATATCTACTAAGTTTGGCTTTTTAACAGGCGAAGGAACACCTTCAAACCACCGTACAGGACGAACGCAAGCATATAGATCTAATTTTTGACGCAAAGCAACATTTAAAGAACGTATCCCACCACCGACTGGTGTTGTAAGAGGTCCTTTAATTGCAACTCTATACTTTGTAATGGTATCTAGTGTAGACTGTGGAAGCCATTCACCTGTACTTTCAAATGCTTTTTCTCCAGCTAGAACTTCTAGCCATTCAATTTTTTTTTCTGATCCGTACGCTTTTTCTACAGCTGAGTTAAAAACACGTACAGATGAATTCCAAATATCTTGCCCAATGCCATCACCTTCAATAAAGGGTATGATTGGTTTATTTGGAACACTTAAACTACCATTTTCCATAGTTATAGACTTACTTGAGCTCATTTACTGTTTTCCTTTGGTTTTTTTTCACTTTTAACAGGTTTATCTTTTTTACCATCAGATGTTTTTTTTGTTGTATCACCTTCTTTTGATTCTTTAGGTTTCTTTTTTCCATAATCTGTTAAATAAAAACCAGAACCTTTAAATATCAGGCCTGTACCTCCACTTACAATACGCACTACATCATTGCCCTCTGATTTACAATCAGGATGGGCTGTGAGAGTAGGGCTGGACATAGATTGAAAATTTTCAAATCTATCTCCACAAACATTACACAAATAATCGTAGGTAGGCATTAGTTGATATATATAATAAAATAATTAACTTGTTAAGTTAAAAAAAATTATTTAGAAAATTCAGATAATAATGCATCATTTACAGATTTTGGTACAAATGAAGAAACATCTCCACCATTTTTAACAACATCTTTAATAACACTCGAATTAAGATGAATATATTTTTCATCAGGCATCATAAATAGAGAGGTAATATCAGGTGCCAAATGAAAATTCATCATCGCCATTTGAAATTCAAATTCAAAATCGCTTACATGCCTCATACCTCTGATTATTGATTTAGCATGTACTTTACGAGCATGATTCACAACCAATCCATCAAAAGAACTAACTTTAATATTCTTTATATCTTGAACGGATTCTCTAATCATTTCTAATCTTTCATTAATTGAAAAAAGTGGTTTTTTTTCAATATTTATAGCAACAACAAATTCTAATTCATCAAATAATCCAGCAGCTCTTTTTGCAATACCTAAATGACCATTATGAATAGGATCAAATGTTCCAGGATAAATAATTTTTCTCATGATTTCTCCCAAGTCAATATTCGAGAAAGTCCATAGTCAACAACTCTAGCACCTAGAATAGGTTTTTGAGACTTCGAACATTCTAAAATAAACTTACCATTTAAATTTAATAAATTTAAAATTTTTTCAATCATTAAAGATAATTCATATTTATTATAGGGAGGATCAGCTATAATTAAGTCAAATTTCTTTGAAAAATCTAAATACTTAAAAACATCTTTCTTAATAATATCAAAAGATGGACCTTTAAATAAATCAGCATTCTCCTTTATTAAACGAACTGTTTTATTATTATTTTCAACAAATGTCACATGGGCACTACCTCTACTGGCAGCTTCGAAACCCATAATACCAGATCCAGAGAATAAATCTAGAACTGTTTCAAAAGTATAAGGGATCAGAGAATCAAAGACACTTTTTCTTACTCTAGCTTTTGTAGGTCTATAAGATAACTTTGAACTCGTTTTTATAGAACGACTACTAAACTGGCCACCTATTATTATCATTTAATCTTCTAATATTGAAACGTAAAAACCTGCTTTTGGGTTCGGTCGATCTGATTTATTAAATAAAACAAATTTTCTTAATAAAATATCATGATTTACATTTGCAAGTATTGCACTAGCTTGCAAAATATCGGCTTTACCCCTTACCCAAATCAAAAGCGGACCGTATATTTGATTTTTAGTAAAAACTTGCTCAAAATACTTTAATGAATAATCAGTCAATGTTGTGTCAAGCTGCTCCATTAAATCCATTTTACTAATTTCACCTGATATCGGTATCTCTTCTAGAATTGGAAGCTCAAAACTATAATACCATAAAAAAACCGTACTATCTCTACCAGTTGCCTCTACAGAAAAAGAAGTTGGCTCTGCACCTATAATGTTTTCAATATTAGGGTTTGTTCCACTTAAATATTCAAGGCTTAAAAATGTTTTTGTTATTGTTAAAGCATTATAACGATTTAAATCTGTTGAGGTTAATAAACTTAAAATAGCAGATGAAATTGCTTTCGAGTCTTTGATTAGGTCCATCGAAGGAATTTTTAGCTTAGGCTTCGTAGATGTAGTATCAAATCCAGATCGTTCAATAGTAAAAGCTTTATCAACTCCAAAAAATGAATTATTTAATTGATCTTGTAACTTTAAATAATTAAAGCCAATAAATGATAATACAATTAAAAAGACCGTAATTGAAAAGCCTGTGATAGATTGTTTTTTGTCAAGTTTAGCTTCAGGTTGAGTAGTATCTAAAGGCACAAAATTTTGATCTTCTATAACTTCATCTATGACTTTTTTAATATTTTCTACTTCTGGAAGAGCTGGAATAACTTGAGTATAAAAGAAATCTGTGATACCAGGTTCATCAAAAAAGTTAAAAGAATATCCTATAGAATTTGAAGTAACTAGTTGAGATAAAATATTTGCCTCATAATGAGGAATTACACTATTTGTTGAAAAATCACAATTAATACCTTCAAATGGTGCACTTGGCCTAAAATCTGAAAATTCCCAAGCACTACTTGCTTGTCTGCCTAGCTTTTGTGGACAAAAGACAGGAATATCATCTAAGTCCGATTTTTCTAAACCAAGAGCAGCTAATGTAACCTCTTCAGTTGGGTCTGTAGTAGCCGCAACTCTTGCAATTCCACTTGAGAATGCAACAATACCCATGTCGAATCTATTATTCTGAACTTTCATAAAAGAATAACGGTTACCATTTCTATGGATAATAGCAGCCTCAGAGATACTTGATCCATCCAGATATAATGAACTAACGGGCCCCATCCAATTCGGATATCCACCCATTTCAGTAATAGTTAATTTTAATGTTCGAACGAGAGCTTTAGGTATAGAACATACATGTATATTTGATTCTGCTGGGAAATATATTTGCCCATGTGTATAAACGGATTGGTTTGCCGGTCTATTCTTTTTCTTTTCTAACCAATCAAGGTAATCTAAATAATCATTTTTTGAAAGATCTTGCTCATTTTCTAAAACGGAATGTTCGACAAAAGAGTCTGGGAGACCAACAAATACATCAACTCCATCAAAAGAGTGTATCTCTTTTGCTTTTCTAAGAGCAGAAGCTAAAATTGAATTCAACTCAGCCTCATCATGTAAAAAAGAAGTTATGGGTTCATTGAAAGATATTTTTTCAACAGCTTGAAGCGTAACTCCTACTTCACTTTTTTTCCACCGACCAGTAAGAAGAAAAGAATCTGATATTACAAGACCAACCATATTAAAAGATTAAATTAATCCCAACTTTTCCGTCCACTTTTAATTACACCATGACTACCTGCTCGAAAAGAAAAAATTAAATATCTTGATTTTATTATCGGGTCATTAATCGGACTAGCAATAATCAATTCAGATCCATCATCGTTGATTTCGATAGAATAAGGTGAATTTGTAAGTGGACAAAAATAAGTACTAGAATCCGGAAGAGATGTCTTGTAATACTCACTGGCCTCAACTCTTTGAAGTGGTTCTTCTTTAATAATTCCAATAAAGTTTTCATCTTTAGTATAAAGTAATATATCTTTTTTTCTTATAAAAGAAGTATCGTTCCGACCTAAATCTTCGGAGAATACAGCAATTTGTAAAGTTGTATCATTGACGGTATCTTTTTTGAAACTTTTTAATCCAAATGTAGTATCGTATTCAAAGCCAAATGATTCATCGACATCAACAAAAAAATTCTTCCCAAATAATTTTATTTCTTGTTCGCCTATAAATAGTGAATCAGAAACAGTTGAATCTCTTGTGGCATTCACCAAAGAAAGAGCTTCTAGGTAATTAGGATTATACTCACCTGTTAATCTTGAATAAAAAGATTCAATATCATACATATTTTGCATACGAGATCGACTTTCTTTCTCATAGAAAGATTCTTTTTCCCAAATTGCAACTGGTACATAAATAACAACTATTAAAAAAAACATTGCAAAGATTATCGCAATTTCTAATAAATCTGTTTTATTTTGTTTTGTCAGCATAGTATTCACCAAATAATATATATAAAAAGCTCATTATTAAAACTAACTTTAGAATTAGAGTAGTATTAAAGGTGCTAATCTAGAATAAAATAAATTCATTTTGTAATAAAGAAATTATTTCACAAAAATTAAACATAACCAAAATAACAACAATCATTATTAAGTATATAAATTTTTATTTTTTAATTATTAGTGGTTTTATTAATGAACCTATCTATTATTCTATTTTAGTATAAGGCTTTTTAATTTTTTCAATTTCAACATCAAGACTTTCAATGATTTTTTTTGCTTTATTTGATATTTTTGTGGGGATACTAACTTGCACCCTAACTAATTGATCACCATTTGTGCGACCGCGCAATCGGGGAAATCCTTTACTTTTCATTCTTAAAACTTGTCCTGACTGAATGCCTGCAGGTATTTTAAGACCAGCCTTACCATCTACAACAGGTATTTCTATCTTCCCTCCTAAAACAGCTACGGGATAAGAGATATTTAGTTCTAAAAGTACATGTTCACCATCTCTTACAAAGTGAGGATGCTCATCTTCAACAAAAACCACAATAAGGTCACCTGGATTACCATTAATATCTTCATTCCCCTGACCATTAACAGTCATATAATTACCTTCTTCAACTCCTGGAGGAACTTTTATTTTAATTGTCTCTTCTTTGCGTAGCATTCCATCTGGTCCGGCTCCACTGGGTCTATTCCCTATTCTTTTCCCCGAACCTTCACAATGAGGGCACGTAGACGCTGAACGCATCTGTCCTAAGATTGTATTTTGAACTGTAGTTACTTGACCTTGCCCTTGGCATGTTGGACAAGTTTTAAATTCAGCACCAGGGGCTACAATCGAACGTTTAATTTTAATTTTTCTTTCTATACCTTTAGCAATTTCTAGAAAAGTAAGTTTTAATTTTATTCTTATATCATTTCCTTTTCCTCTATTTCTAGAACCTGATCCTCCAAAAATACTTTCAAATGGACTACCTCCACCAAAAACATCTCCAAATTGTGAAAATATGTCGTCCATACTCATGTGAACGCCACCACGAAACCCTCCTTGTTGGCCTCCATCACCCATGCCAACACCAGCATGACCAAATTGATCATATCTCGATTTTTTTTGTTGGTCACTTAAGACGGCGTAAGCCTCAGCAGCTTCTTTAAACTTTTTTTCAGCTTCAGGATTATCAGGATTTTTATCGGGGTGATATTTTAATGCTAGTTTACGATATGATTTTTTTATTTCATCTTTACTAGCATCTTTTGATACACCAATTACTTCATATAAATCTTTCACTTTTTATTTACTATAACCTTTGCATGACGAATTACTTTGTCTCTATAAGTATATCCACTTTCAAATACTTCTAGAATAGAATCTTCATCCACACTATTATCAGATTGAGTTAGCATTGCATCATGCATTTCAGGATCCATTTTTTCACCTTTTAATGCAAAAGGCTTCACATCTAACTTTTCAAAAAACTTAATTATCTTTGAGTTAACCATACCCATACCATCTTTCAAAGTTTCCTTGGGCGCTTCATCTATTGAATTAATCATTCTATTTAGGTCATCAACAATAGGAAGGAACCCTTTTATGACATCTTCACCATCAAATTGTAAAAGTTTAATGAACTCTTCTGATTTTCGTCTACGAAAATTTTCAAACTCGGCTTTTAATCTAACATGTTTATCTTGAAAGCTTTGAAGCTCTGCATTCAATTTCTCAAGTTTAGATACGCCTGACTTTTTTTTCTTTGTAGAAGTATTTTTCACTTTTATATCTGATTTTACATCTTTTTTTGTTGCCTTGGGCATTTTCACCTCAAAATTTTCTTTTATTTAAATAAAACTGGATTGAATTTATTAGGATAGAAGTGGACATATCAATAACTGACTCTGAATTTATTATTTTAAAAAACTCGATGCTGCACGATAACTTCCTATAAATGTAATAATAGTAATCATTAAGGTAAGCCTGATCCATATTCCTAGGTCAAAAACAAGCCTTACTCCAAATGAAGTAAAGCTAGAGATTCCATAGTTTAATCCCTCGACCGTACCAAGAAGGGCAGGCAGGACTAAACATGCAGCAATAAAACCAATAAGCACTCCTTCAATAATAAATGGTAATTTCACAAAAGTTCTACTTGCACCAATTAGTTGTAACGTTTTAATCAATTCTTTTCTAGAATAAATAGATAATTTTATAGTGTTATAAATAATTAAAATAGCAGTAAAGATTATAAAGCCAGAGATATAAGGTATGTAGTCGGTAAATCTCCTAAAATTTTTTTCAATTTTATTAATTAAGTTCCCTTGATATTTTATTTCATCCACTTCACTTATCTTTCTAATTGAACTGATAATTGGTTCTACTCGAATAACTTTGGATCTATTTCTTTCAAGGTTTATTACTGCACTCACAGGTAATGGGTTATAACCTAATAAATCTGTTATATCTTCACCAAATTGATCCTTGAAGATTCTAACAGCATCTTCTTTCTCAATTATTGTTGCATTTCTAATACCTTTAATTTTTTTTATATTATGTATTAAACCAACTGCTTGCTCGTTACTAACATCCTGTTTGAAGAAAACTTCTATTTTATATTTCGATCTTAAATATTGTAAGATTTTATTTGTGTTATTACCACTTACAGCCAATAGACCAACTATATAAAGAGAAATAAACAGAGAAAATATTGCAGTAAGAGTTGTCATTTTATGACGCCAAATATTCTTAAAGCCTTCAGTTAATAAATATAAAAATTTATTCATTACCTCACTCTCAAAATACCATCTTTAAGCTCATAGATTGGACGACCACGGCCTTTAATTAAATTATAGTTATGAGAAGCCATGAGAATAGTTGTTCCTGTTTCATGAAGTGTCTCTAGCAATCGAACTAATTCAAAAGAAGCGACAGGGTCTAGGTTTCCGGTAGGCTCGTCTGCTAAAATTACATCAGGCTCTTTTATAATCGCTCTGGCTAGACATGCTCTTTGTTGTTCACCACCAGAAAGTTCATTCGAGAGATGATCTTCTTTACCTGATAATCCAACTAAGTCCAGGACCTCTTCAACTCGGTTATTTATTTCTTGTCCTTTAAAACCTAAAACGTGTAGCGGCAAAGATATATTTTCAAATAGATTGCGGTCTTTTAATAATTTATAATCTTGAAAAACCATTCCTATGGATTTTCTTGCTTTTGGAATTTTTCTTCTTGTAATCTTACTCGAAAAAAAATTATTGACCTTAACTAATCCTGTATCAGGTAATAAATCAAAATAAATCAATCTCATTAAAGTCGTTTTCCCACTACCCGTGGGTCCAATAAGGAAAGCAAACTCTCCTTCTGGAATATTCATATTTAGATTACTAACTCCATACCCTTTTTGATGGGCATAAGAGACATTTTGGAATTCAATCATGAAATCTTCAAAATTAATTTAAATCATTATAAACAATAATATAATTGCCATATTATCTTAGCCTTAAATTAAGGTTCAAATTAATTGATTAGTTATATTTTTCATTACTATTATTTACTATTATTATTCTTTAAAAGAAAAACAAAATAACTCTATGATTATACAATGAATACATATTTAATTCTTGATTGCATTCTAGTTTTGGTTTCAATAATAATGCTTTGGAAAGGAGCAGACTGGTTAGTTGATTCAGCTGCTGAGATAGCACATTCTTTAAAGATCTCGGATTTAGTTGTAGGTTTAACTGTTGTCGCATTTGGTACTTCTGCTCCTGAGTTTGCTGTTACCATTAGCGCTGCTTTAACAGGCCAAACAGATATTTCAATTGGGAATGTTATTGGATCTAATATATTTAATTTAGGTTTTATACTTGGTGGCACTGCGATAATTAGACCAATTGCAACTTCTTCAAAACTTTTCAATCGTGATGGTCTTTTTTTATTAGCTACAACAGCTCTAATATTTATTTTATTTTTTGGTTTTAATGGTTGGACCCCTGATGATAATTTTTCAAAGTTAGAAGGCGGGTTACTATTTGCTCTTTTGATAGGATATATTATTTTTCTTTTTATAAAAAAAGATCCTCCTGAAAAAATTCACCCAAGTTCAGCAACCCTTCAATCATATATATATTTTTTTATTGGATTAGTGATGATTGTTTATGGTGGCCATTTAATGGTGAAACATGCCTCTAATGTAGCTCATGCGATGGGTATATCTGATTGGGTTATAGCGGTGACTATAGTTGCTGCTGGTACATCAGCACCAGAATTTGCAACATCTGTATCAGCAGCTATGAAGGGTAGGCATGGAATTGCAATTGGAAATTTAATTGGTAGTGATTTGTTTAATTTACTTGGTGTGTTAGGTTTAGCAGGTATTTTGAACCCTACTTATATATCTGAGGGTATATTTAATAGTGTTTTTCTACTTGTAATGATGGTTGGACTTGCTCTTTTGATGATAAGGACAAATTGGAAAATCAGTCGCCCAGAGGGAATATTACTCGTGACTATAAACTTAGTGCGCTGGTATTTTGATTTTGCAAATTAGAGATAGATGTTGTTCTTATTTATATAATCCCATACTGGCAAAGTAACCATATATCTTATAGTTTTATTCTCTACCCATCTTGCTCGAATATTAGTAGAAGAAATCTCAAATCTTGGAATATTAGAAAATTGAATCTTATGTAATATCCAAGCAGGTATATCGCTAGGTCGAAATCCCGGGCGAATAGCAACAATAACCTGGCATTCTTCTAAAATTTGTTCAGCATTTTTCCATTTATGAAAATTTAAGAGGCTATCGCTTCCGATTAAATAGGATATTTCATTACCTTTAATACCATATTTTTTTTTGAGTATTTTAATTGTATCAATCGTGTATGAAACTCCACCACGTTTAATCTCAATATCGGACATTTCAAAATTAGGATTATCTTCTATTGCAATATCTAACATCTTCAAACGATCTTCTAATAAAGTATTAACCTTTTTATGAGGGGGTATATTTACGGGTATAAATAGTATTTTATCAAATGATTCTGCTTCACAAACTGTCTGTGCTATTAATAGATGACCTATGTGAGGTGGGTCAAAAGTTCCACCAAATAAACAAATTTTCATTTTGAGACTCTTGATAGCTTGTCTTTCTCTTTTTCTAGATCTTTTTTTGTTTCTTCATACAAGCCCTCAAGTTCAAGACTAATTTTAAATTCTTCTAGTAGTCTTGAAGCATCTTCTAATTTATTATTTTTATTAATTGCTCTAATTTTCCCTTGCCTTGCCAGGTTCAATATTTTTGTATCATAATATAATTCAATGGTACGTTGAAATGCCATTTCAGCTGATTCATATTCATCCATTTTCATATACAGGATTCCTGTTTCGTATAACTTCTTTCCTAACTTTTCTCTTAAGTTTTCTATGGAGGCTAGCACCTCCTTATTAAATTTAGAATTAGGAAAGTCATCTAAAAACTCTTGATACCTCTGTAGCGACTTTTCTGTGTATTCTTGATCGTGATAGTATTTTGGTGATTCAATTCTATATGCTTCACAAATCTTAAAACGAGCATCTTCGACAAAAGGGCTAAAACCCATCCTCCTCGTTAATTTTTCATACTCTGATACCGCTAATAAGTATTCTTTATTTCTAAAAAAAGACTCAGCTAGGTAATACTGAGCATCATCACCCAATTCACTTCCAGTCCCTCTTATTACAATATGTTTAAAATCTATTTGAGCTTGTAAATACTTTTCTTTGTCTAAATTTGTCATTCCATCCATAAATTTATCTTGAAGAGTTAATTCTCCATCGTTTTTTGAACCTGCGCAGGATAGAATAAAGAGTATTAAAAGTGTTGATATATATTTGAAAAAATTCATATTAAAATAATATAGAGAGGTTCACCCCTCCAATTCCTAGATTGTTTAAAGGGTTATAAGTCAAGTTGATTTTGTAATCTCCATTAGTTAAATCATTATGGATTTTATTCTTTTTTGCATTTTTTTGGCTTGTCAATACCGATTCAATTCCACTTACGACATGATTAAACATTAAAGCAGTAACACTGTATTTAACACGGGAAAGCATCTGATTTGCATTATATCTTTGGTCAATATAGTCTTGCTTTTTTGGTGTTTTAATTATTATTTCAAGGCTATCACCGACATCTTTTTCTTCCCAATACCATTCGCTATTAGCATCGTCCCATCCTCCTAAAAATTGATCATACTTACCTATATTTTCATAAAAGTGACGATCTCTTACAACTATAACATCATCTGACAAACCCCATTCTGGATTTGAATCAAGACTATCTGAAGAAACTTTATTAAAACCAAGCTCTTCCGCTAGAGTTCCAGAGACTATTAAGTTCATATGATGTGTGCCTGATAATTTAGTTAATGCAGAGAAACTGCTCCATGCTCTTCCATCATAAGTTCCATTTTGACCGCTGTTACTATTAATAACCCAATTACTTAACGACCAATGCTGATCTGCATAGCTTTGATAAGCTTCTTTATACTTATCAGCTTCGGACTGAAAATAATTCCATGCTACAATCGTGGCTATCTCAAAACCAAAAAATGATGCAGTTTTCCAAAGAGGTGATTTATTATAAAACTGACCACTACCTGGCAATATCAAAGACATAATTAGAGGCTTACCTGGATATGAAATATCCTCAACATCTAATAAAACAACTGAATTTGTATCAATAATCGAATTATCGACTTTTGAGTCACGTTCTTGAGCTTGTAAGTAATTAAAGCTTAAACTAAAAATCAAAAAGAATTTTAAAGTAGCTTCTACCATTTTTTCCGTATAATATTTTTTGTTCATTAATTTCATCCTCGAATGTATCAAGTGGTATATGGTGCTCAAACTCAATTGCGGTTGGATAGTTATAAAAAGAAAATCCATTTATACGCCATTGAAACCCAATTGATTTTTTTATATCAATATTCTTTTTAAATCCATCATCTTCAATTTGTCCCCATGCGTCACCAGCCTGGAAAATAGTCCCAAGAGTACTATTTTGAAAAATAAGCCATTTTGCTTTAAAGTGTTTTTCATTAAATAATGGAAATCTTAAAGTCAAATCAACTAAAGCAGATTTTGTTCCTTTAATAGAATAGAAAGTATATCCTTTTAAACCAGGCATACCACCTAAATAAAAATGAAAAAATGAATCAACCGAATTATTTGATATAACCCCAAGTTTACTATTAACGGATAAAACCCAGCGATTTAATTTTGGTAACTCATAATGATAGGTTCCATTTATTTGCAACCTAACTAGATTATTTTTCTTATAAATTTCTGTTAGCGTACCAGAATCAGAAAAGTTTAATCCTTCTATAAAGTCATTTTTTTCAAAATCTATTTGTGTATTCATTGAATAACCACTAGATGGATTGATTTTTTTATCTAATGTTCTTTTAACAAGGTCAATTCCCCAATTCAAATTTATCGAGTTTCCACGAAAATAATCATATGCAGCTCCAGCTTCAAGAGTTTCCAGACCATTGACTCCATTTGTTTGTACTTCTTCTTTTATAAAAGCTCTATACCATTGGATAGTATGAGAAATCTCAAGTTGAGTACCAAAAAGAGGCAGTTTTAGACCATTTCTGAATTGAACAAGTCTAAATTTTATATTATCACTAACATTATAGATATCTTTATATTTTGATTTATCTGTTGTATTTCTTGTTAAATAATAAGTTTCAAAAAATAAAGTGGGATAAAACCTTTTAAAATCAAATATAAAAAAAAGGTCAAGATCTCTTAATTGATTTACCGACGCTCCACCAAATAAAGAAAGCCTATTTAGAATCTCACTAGAATAAAAATAAAAGCCCGGCTTTACAGTGCCATAATCAGACATTACCTTAGGCATTAAAAACATATTAGGAAATTGATCTTTATATGCCGTTGCTTCAGAATCATTTAATTCAAGTATGGGATCTTTTAATTCTGAATTATTTAGATAATAATCTTTATCATAACCAACAAAATTTTCATCAATATAAAAAAGAGTATCTAATATTGATATATTATATCTACCCTTATCATATATTGAATATAAAACTCTTCCATCTTTGGATATCTCAGGCATAAATGCTCCACCTGTCACATTTGTAATATACCCCTCTGTTCCATCATTCAAGTTGTTTAGATAAAGATTGTAAATACCACTTTGATCTTTGGAATAGATCTCTATTCCCTCTTCATTTGAAGCAAAGTTTCTTTCGTCAAAGAACTCTTGATCTAATTTCTTGATTAGTAACTTATCATCAATATTATATTCATAAATATTTCGAAAATGATGCTCTGTTATATCAAAAAAAAGGCTTCTTCTTTTTGAGTTATAGCAGAGGTAACTAATCATTGGTCTATTTGAAAAATTAGTAATTTTAGTAATGTTATTAGATTTTAAATCTAAGAGGTATAAGTCTTGACCACCATCATAAGTAGCTATGTATGCAAGAAGACTATCTTTTTTTATATAAACAGGGTTAAATGCTCTTTTATCTTTAGTTAATTGTTTTTCTTTTTTTGTGATAATATTGTATTCATGAATATCATAATATCTAGAACCATTCTTATTTGGAAACTTTGATTTTTTCGAATAATAAATGACCTCCCCATTTGAGTGCCATGCTGGTGGTGAAAAAACACTACTTTTTATTTTCACCTCTTTTTTAGAATCAATATCAAAGTGAAATAAGTCTGTTTGTCCAAAATAATCATTTTTTTTATTACTTAAATAAACATAAGAATTTTTTTTAGGATTCCATTTTGGGTGAATATTAGTTGTGCCTCTATTATGGAGAATCTTTCCTTTTATAGGCATAAGATTAATGGGTTCAACAAGTCTTTTATATCTAACATTTATAGATTTTGAAAAGTCCATAAACAATTCTTCGCTATTTACACCTAAAATATTTTTGATAGCATCATCAATAGAAAATTGAAATGGTTTTGATAACTCGTCCATTAGATTACTAATACTTTTAGATCCATATTCATTGGCAATATATGTAGCTAAGGCAAAACCAGCGTTATATGTCGACTCATTACCTATACCTTTTTTACCAAATGTATTCATTTCAGTAAAAGACAATAAGTTATTATTTATGGCCCTATCTCTTAAAATCATATCTCGATGACTATCCCAATTATCCCAATCAGCATCATCGTACATATATTGAGCTATACCTTCAGCTAGCCATGGAGGGACTACAGTGCCAGGGATTGGATAACTAATCATTGCATTTGGGTATCCGTAGAGGACATCAGGTCTTTTTTCATTTTCATAATTCATAAATTGAAAATATGCGCCTGGTATATTCATCCCCGCTTTCATAGATTTTTGTATGGAAACAATATGTGCAAATTCATGCGTAATGACATTTTGTAACCAACGATGACTACCTCTTAATTCAAAATCTAAGGGTGATGCCCAAATCAGCATTTTATTATCATAATAATACGCAGCGCCATTAGAATAATCATCAGGATCAATTAAAATTAGATGAGTTTTCTCTTTAGGCTTAAAATTATAAAAGTCTGTAATCTTCGGATAAATATATTCAGCAACAGTTGCCGCTTCACGAGCTGTTTTTTCAGTTTCATCATGAAAATGAATCTTGAAATGATCTGTTTCAAATGAATGCCAATTAAGCTCGGGATGATTGTATTCTACCTCTGCATTACAAATTGATAAAAAAGAGAGAATCATGAAAAATATTTTTTTCATTTTAAAACTGCGACCTTAACTATCTTAACATCCTTTCCATCTTGATTCTTTACGTTTACATGGGCAAAATAAACCCCCATTTCAATTGAACTTGCATCCCATACCCATTCAGTAATTTGACTGCAACATTCATTAAGGTTTTTTGAGAATGAATTAATCGATTTTCCTAGTATATCGTATATAACAACATCTATAAAATCAGCATTATGTGTTTCAACTCTAATTGTACCAAATCCATTTTTAATAGGATTTGGATACATATATGATCTTATTAATAAATCATCAAAAATTTTATTAGAATCAGAATATAATAATTCTAAACTCCTATTTTTATTAGAACTGCCATGCTCAAAGCTCCATTCATTACCATCTGTTTCAGAGCTAATATCAAAACTATATATAGAAGATTCCGTGAGAATTGAATTACGATTATTAATTGGTCCTAAACAAACAAGATTATTATTTTTATTAGTTGCTATATTATATAATTCATCACCTTTATTATTTAGAATAATTATAGAGGTTGAGTCTGAATTTTTCGCAACAATTTCTGGAAAGGAATCAGCTATTAGATCTCTAATTAATATTGGTGGGATAAATGGTATGTCGGTAGGGAAACCAGATAATAATATTAAGTCATGGTTGAAGGCATAAAGCTTTCCTGTTTTGTCTAATGCTAAAATATCAACCCTTGCATCCAGATCTAAATCTATTCCAGCAATATAATCAAATTCTATATCTCCCCATTTCGTTATTGGATCTCCAAAAACATCTATTTGAATTCCAGAGGTTGTAATATCAATACCAAAATTATTTGGTGTTCCAAAAACTCGTTTTGAATATTTAAGCCACTGATCTTTAGTTTTTAATTCTATATTTAAAGAATCATCCATAAAAACAGGATATAAAGCTATATTTGTATCTTTTTGAGAGATGAGAGAAATTTCTTCTCCATTAAAAGAGTATTGATAAGTGGAATATAGGGTTGAACTAAAATTTCTTTCTAATACATGAATAAGAGTCCTATCGCTCTCAACCGTAAATAAGACTTCTAGTTCATCATTTGAAACCTCATGAAATTTATTTTCTGAAGAATTTAAAAAATTAAAAAAATAAAGAGAGTCTATTCCCTTACATATTATTTCATTATTACCATCTCTATCTATGTCGAATACCGATTTTATAAAGACGGTTGAATCAATGTAATTCTCAGCGATTAATGAATTTAAGATAGTAAAGTTCATTGTATCATTTGAGGATGATATATCTTTAATCAGAATGTGACTTTTGGATCCATTATTTGATTCTGTAGAAGGTATAGTCTCGTCCCCGAAAATAGGAAGAAGGTCTTTTCTATTTGGGTTAGACAAATAATATTGAGAATTTTCTTGGAACCATAAATCTCCAAAATATCCAGATGAAGGGTCATTAAATGGGAATATTGAAGCATAACCAATATCCTGAGACCCATCTGCTTCTTCTAGATTAACACCCAGGTTTTCTAAATCATTATTTATAGCATAGTTTGTTATTTTTGAGTTAATAATACTTTCATCTATGTGCCATATTAAAAGTCCAGAAGCTGGAAGTCCGATGTCATAATTGGGTACAGAAACAATCACCCCGTTATTCGATTTAACCAAATCTATTGAATCTTGTAAGATTTCTATGTATGGAGGGTAAATATTATTTTCAATCATCAAAAATCTAATTGAATCTAAACTCATCCCATTCTTAACTATGTTACTACGATTTTCAATTAAAAAGTACTCCGAATCATTAATGGGTACTTTAACAATATTATTTTCAGATCTAGCAGGTAAATTAATCTTATCATTATAATCAGGCATAATAGGATTTTCCCAACCTGAATAAATTCGTGTCCAGGCATTCGGTGGAGATGGAATAATCCCTCTACCATTATTTGAACCTTGATCCATCAATCCAAAAATACCTATGCCACTTTCACCTGTATCAATATTCCACATAGGTGGTAAACCAACAGAAAACCCAATCATTAAAGCAAAAGTGCCTGTTAAACCATATTGATATTCACATGGTTCAGAGGCATCAGCAAACATAGATTCGGAGATATCAAATAAAATATGATTTTGACTTTCTGGAAGTAATATACCTCTGGAAATTTCCGTTCCATTTAAAAAAAGGCTTGTAATACCCAGGTGTTCTTGAATCATTGATTGATCAATAAAAGTTGAAGGAATATCTTCTGGAGTTGGATCTAAAAATGGAAGTGAAAAATCTTGTCCTATACCGGCATGAAAAACAACAAATAGATCGTACGATGAAAAATTATTTTCACTTGTGGATTCCACAGCTATTAAAGCATCTTTAAATAATTCAGTTAATCTATTTTCTTGAATATCAATTTCATTATAGGGGTTATAATAATTCATTGTATTTGGAAGCAAGTAGGATTCATTTAAACCCTCAGGATATACAGAAGATCTTTCAATGTCTATATTAAATTTTCCGTATGATACTGAATTAAAATAGTTGCTAACAGCCTCAATTTGAGATTCAAAATAAATTTTATCATGTGGAGCAGAATCTACGGTGTAAACGCCACATTCAAGCCCTTGGTTTTGAGTAAGAAATTGACCATTTCCTGTCGTACTGGCAGTTTCATCTTCTTGAAAAGAAACCCTTAAAGCGCATATACGAATAGAACCAATAATTTCGGATCTAGAAAAAGAAAATAGATAGATCAATAAAAATATTAACCTACAAGAGAGTATTGAACTAGGCATTTAGAAAATGATTTAAAATTCCATATTTAAGGAAAAGCGCATTGTATTAGTCAGTGGATGACCAGTCTCTCCATAAGTATAACCAAAATCAAACCCATATCCCGAAAATCTTAGTCCTATACCAAAAGTAGGATTACTAATTTTTCCAGTTTTATCATAATAGAATCCTGAACGAATAGCAAAATATTCTCCATACCAATATTCCATCCCAATATTATGTACTAATCGATCTAATTCATTTGATATTTTACGGTCTTTAGCATTGCCTTTTTCCTTAATACCATATTGATTATATATACCCCAATCTTCATCTCCAGGGGAGCCTTCAGTAGCAACCATTTCGCCTTCGCCTGGATCTACTGTTGAATTATTATTCGCATCATACCATTTAGTACCATCTATCTTTCCATCATCATTACCATCAGTCCAATCATAACCACCAATAATTCCATCTCCATTCCCAGGACTTGAAGATCCATAATCTATATCTCCTCCTAAAATCCAATCATTTACCCATGATGTAAATAAAGCTTTATAAATAGGATCAGTATGAGCAATTTCAATTTTCCCATCAGAATTATAATCGTTTCCTGGACTTAGATTTCCATCTTCATCAAAACCACCAATATATCCATCCTCATTCCAGTCCATATCAGGGTAGGATGAGACTAATAACTTATCGATATCATAAACAAAATTAAGTTTATTAAAAGGACTGTTCACCAAAGCATAGTTTATACCAATACTTAAATTTGTCGGTTGAGGATCAGCTTGATCCGGATCAATAAAAGATACTTTAGGACCTAGATTTGAAAGGTTCAGTCCTAATGTTAAGTTTGGGAACAACCATTCTTTGTGCATATAACCCAGATCAAATCCAAAATCAATTGAAGTTCCTTTACCTTTTTCACTACCGGCTCCTATCTCTACTAAATGCTGATAAGAAACTTTTGTGTTAATACCAAAAGATTGAGTTCTTGATATAAGAGCACTATATGATAAAGAGAAAGCAGTCATATAGCTTGTAAAAGTACCTAATTCATCTCCAGTTTCACTTGTTCTAATTTGCTCACCTAAATTTAGAAATATTAGATGTCCTCCTAATGTTCCTAAAGTCGGATACCTTTTTCTAAAGGCAAAAAACTCATAATAGAGATCATCAGCTAGGCCAGGCAACCAGTTAACATGCATTAAAGCTAGTTCTGAGCCTTCAAGAAATCCTAAGCCCGCTGGGTTCCAATAACTAGCATAAGCATCATTTGCGACTGCAACTTGAGCTTCCCCCATACCTCCTGCTCTTGCACCCGGTGCAATAAGTAAAAAGATGGCTCCTGCCTCACTTTGTGATAATAATGGATTATAAAGTGCAATCATAATTGAAAGCACAACACCTAAACGTTTCATCAATTTTCTCCTAATTCTTTTTTATAGTATAAATTACTGTTGGTACACGAGTTGATAGCGTTTAAGGTATATATTTGTCCTGTTAAATTTGAAACAGAATATATCTTAGAGAACCTACGAGATACAAGTGTTGATTATGAGATTCCCTCAACTTTTACCTTTGAAATATTAATGTTAAAAAAGGTAAATAAGTGATGAGAAGGACAACGAAAAGCTTGACGGTAAAAAAAGGTAATGTTGCCTTATAAATAGTTGGCATATCTTCATCAAAACGATACGCAGCCAAAAAAAGATTCATACCAACAGGTGGTGTCAAAAAACCTAATTCTAAATTAGCTATAAAAATTATAGCAAGATGTACTGGATCCACGCCAAAATATAAGCCTAAAGGAGCAATGAGAGGAACTATCACAATAATTGCTGAAAAAATATCCATCAGACAACCAACAATTAAAAGAAAAATATTCAATAATAGTAAAAAAAGAAGCTTTGATTTTATAAGAATTTTTGCCTGTTCTAATAATAAATCAGGAATTTGTGCATCAATTAAATAACTAGTTAATCCCATCGCAACACCCAAGATAATCAAGACTCCACCAATAAGAGATGAACATTCTTTAATTATTCTTGGTAAATCCCAAATATCAATATCTTTTAAAACAAAAATTTCAATAATTAATATATATATAACAATAATGGAAGCAGCTTCAACTAAGGTAGTAAAACCTCCAAATATTCCAAAGATAATTAAAAATGGAATTGATAATTCAGATTTTGTCCTCCAACAAATTTTTATGGCTTTTTTAAAATTAAATTTTTCTAATACGATATTGCTTGTTTTTCCTTGATATAAAGCCCAAAAAGAAATAACAGTGATTAGAACTAACCCTGGAATTAAACCCGCTAAGAAAACACTTTTGATAGATATACCTGCAGTAATTCCATAAATAATAACAGGTAAACTTGGAGGAAATAGAAGTCCGATTGATCCAGAGACAGTAATTAAACCAATCGAAAAAGATTTTGTATACCCTTCTTTAATTAGAAGAGGTACAAGTAGTCCTCCTAATGCTAATATAGTAACTCCAGAACCACCTGTTAATGCGCTAAAAAAGCCACATAGTAGAATAATAACAACTGGTATTCCACCAGGAATCCAGCCAAAAACTTGTCTAAAAACCATCACTAATCTTTCAGACGTTTTACTCTCTGCTAAAAGATAACCAGCTAATGTAAATAATGGTATCGTCGGAAGTGTTGGAGAGACAACAATACGATATGTTTCAGCTGATATAGAAGCCACAGGGGTGTAATCATACCAAAAGAACAATACGGCTAATCCACCTAAACCTACGAAAATAGGCGCACCATTTAATAAAGCGATAAGAATAAAAATCGATCCAAAAATCCGAATGGGTATGAGATCGGTAATTGTATCTAAGAATAATTGATTGGTTAAAAGAATTACCAAAAGTATAGTTAATGTCTTATAGCCAAAATGAGTAAAACTATTTTGAAAAATGATTAGAGCCATTATTCCAAAACCCACAGGCATAATAATTTGCCCAAACCAGCGAGGTATATAAGGGGCAATGTCTATGGAACTTATAGCCTCGACTTTTATAAGTTCAAAACTTCCATAGGTAAGAGCTAAAAGAACAAGAAAAGTTGTATTTTTAGCAATCCATTTGCCCACATGGAATGAATCTTTTTTATCGAACAGAGGATCTCTTGTTAAAGATAATAATTTATTATCTCTGGTCGCAAGCACTGCCCCTAGGAATGCTAGCCATAAAGTACAATGTTGAACTAAAACTTGAGAAGCAGGGATATTATTAAAATTAAAAAGCCTAGATATGGTTTCAAAAAAGGGTAAGATAACCATTGCCGAGAAAATAACAATGGTTATCAATATTTCAATATTAATAAAAACACTTAATAGAGATTTATAGAATTTTACAAAATAAATAAGACTATTTACTCCTAGTTAGCTCTATCACTGTATCATAAATTTTTTCAGGTATTATAGGTCCGCGTAGTAGAGGTTGAATTTTTCGAACCTCATCGTACCACATATTTTTTTGTTTTTGGTTTATTTCATTTATTTTCAAACCATGCTTTTTCATTATAGTAAGAGATTTTCTTTCGGAAGTTTCATTTACAGATTTATTTTTATTTTGTATCGTAGAAATAGAGTAAAGTAAATCATCATGATATTTTTTAGGAATCCGATTCCATGTCTTTAAATCAATAACAATACCAGCCATCAAAACACCCCATTTCAGATTCAACATCTGATTTGCCATTCCAAAAGATTGTTGTGCTAAGGCATATAGTGGCATCGTTGGAATTGTATTAATTAAACCTGTTTGCAAACTTGATACTATATCTGTAGAAGCAAGTGCAATAGGATTAAAGCCCGCTTTTTTCCATGCTTGCTCCCATTTAAAATCTCCTGCCCATGTGAAAAATTTTGTTTTTCTTAGGTCGTTAGGCTCTTCGATTTTTTTTGAAGAAAACCAATACACCCAACCAACTTCACCTAGAGAGAGTAATTTAAAACCACTTTCTTCTAACCTTCCTTCAAAAGTAGGTTTTAATTTTTCTGTAACAATCCTTACATCCTTTGAAGATTGATATGCGAGTGGTACAAAATAGGCTCCAAATTCAGGAGTAATCTCTGATAGACCTTCTGCTGTAATACCTGCCGCATGAATTTGACCAATTCTCATTTTACGTACCATATCTCTTTCATCACCGATGACCCCACCAGGATAAATTCTTAATTGTACCTTTCCTTTTGTGATTTTTTTCCACTCTTGACCCATTTCAATTAGCATACCATGCCATTCTGTCCCTTCTGGTGCAAGCGTTGCCATTTTAACTACAATTTTTCGAGCAAAAAGAAATGACGATAAAAGTATAAAAGTAAAAATATATTTTTTCATTTTAAAATTTTCTTTGTTAAAAAATGGTTATTCGTAAAATTACTTATTTAGGATTTATTCTAAAAAGTATTCTTCTGTATTAGAGAGAAGCCATTTTGCTCGTTTTTTAGCAATTAAGTTAATTAACTCATACTTTTTACTACTTTTTACTTTAAGTGCTATATTGAGTTTATGGTTGAATCTTTCTTTTTCTTGAGCCGGTTTATGAACTAATTCAGCATAGCTTACAAAAAGACTAGCATCTAAACTATCTGATAATAAAAGAGACTTTTTATAATAATGGTTAATAGAATCTTTTAAATCTTGATTATTTAAATCAGAGCGAGTGCTGGTATAACTCATCATTGCACTATACAAAGAGCCATCTCCCCATTTAGGATCTAGTAAAATACATGTTTGCAATATTTTACTGACTAAAGGTAAATGGATTAGTTCATAAGGATTCCCTCTACTAGAAGATATTGATCCTCCATATGCAGCTGCCAACCAATAAAGATCAGATACATCACTTTTTGAAAAAATAATATTAACCTCATTATTCAACCATTCTTCAAAGTTTACATATTTAGAGGTTAATATTTTAGTTCCAATTAATCTAGCAGAGTTAAAGTGTAAGAATGCTATCTTATAATTAGAAATAGCATAGGAATAATCGCTTTCAATTAACCTATCGCTTTTTTCCATTATAACACCATATCCGTACTCTATATGCGTCCTCATTAGATTTTGAAGATTTTGAAGTGATGGATCTTGAATCTTTTTTAGTTTGGAAATTTTATTATTAAAATAAGTAGAAACTATAAAATCTTGATTTATTAATATTTTTTTGGGGGAACAACTAAATAAAAATAGTTGAATAGTCAGTATGAAATAAAGTGTATACCTCATAATGAATAAAAAAAGGCTAATTAATGATTGTAAATTTGAAAATCAGCACAAAGAGTGTTTACATCCTTTTTTATATCAGATAATATTTTATCATTATTTGGATTTAATATAACAAGATCAATCCAATCTACAATTTTCTTCATCTCTTCAGAGTCCATGCCTCTTGTTGTTATGGCAGGCGTACCAATTCTAATGCCACTGGTTATAAAAGGACTTTTCGTATCAAAAGGAACCATATTTTTATTTAATGCAATGCCGGCTTTCCCTAAAGCAATTTCAGCCTCTTTTCCATTTATATTTTTGCTTGTTAAATCAATTAGAAGAACATGAGTGTCTGTTCCATTCGAGACGAGATTATAATCTCGTTTTTTAAATTCACTTGCCATTATCTTTGCATTTTCAACAATTTTTTTTGTATAAACTTTAAAATCAGGTTTTAATGCTTCTCCAAAAGCTATTGCTTTAGCAGCAATAACATGCATTAAAGGACCTCCTTGAATACCGGGCATAACAGTAGAATCTAAAAGCTCAGATACTTGTTTAACTCTTCCAGATTTAGGAGCAACCTTTCCCCATGGGTTTTCAAAATCTTTTCCCATCATTATAATTCCACCCCTTGGCCCACGAAGAGTTTTATGAGTTGTGCTTGTTACAACATCACAATAAGGAATCGGTGATGGGTGTACTCCACCAGCTATAAGACCACTTGGATGAGCAACATCTGCCATCAAAAAAGATCCAACTGAATCTGCTATATCTCTAAAATATTCAAACTCTATGAATCTAGGATAGGCACTTCCACCACATATAATCATCTTGGGTTTATGCTTTTTTGCTAATTCTTTTACTTCATCAAAATCAACCCTGCCTGTATCTTTTTTAACATGGTATGAAATGAAATTATATAATTGGCCGGAAAAGTTCACCACACTTCCATGAGTTAAATGCCCTCCATGTGCTAGGTCTAAACCAAGTACGGTATCACCAGGTTTTAAAAAAGTCATAAAAACAGCCATATTTGCTTGAGATCCAGAGTGAGGCTGAACATTAACATATTCTGCTTTAAACAGTTTTTTCAAACGATCGCGCGCAATATTTTCAGCCTGATCTACAACTTCACATCCACCATAATATCGCTTTCCGGGGTAACCCTCTGCGTACTTATTTGTCATTACTCCACCTGTCATCTCCATAACAGCCTGGCTCGTAAAGTTTTCTGATGCAATTAATTCAATGGTTGATTCCTCTCTCAATAATTCCATTTCTAAAATCTGGTATAATTCAGGATCAGTTTTTTTGATAAATGACATTTTATTATTTCCAGGTTATTTCAGCTTTTAGTGGTTCTGAAATCCATGAGTAATCGCTAGATATTGGTGATATACTTCGATTTCTTTTAATTTTATCTGAAGCCATAAACCATTGTGCTTTACCGTATAAAATATCTTTTGCATTCTCCTCAAGCCAATCTTTTTTAGAAAACCCTCTATAACCTTTCTTTTCGGCCATTAAGAAATAATTATAAGCTAACTTTGCGACAATACGGTCATCAATGGTAAATGGATTTTGACGAAAATTTTGCCATGCATAATAAAATACTTTGCCTTTTTGGCCATAACCTTCACCAACTGAATTATCTAAGCTTGTAGATTTATCTGCCCATTTTAACGCTTGTCTAAAGTTATTGTCATCTAAATAAATATCTGAAATCGTAATAGCGACTCTATTATCTCGAGGATCAATTTTAAATAATTCTTCATAAGAAGATGCAGCAGCACTAAGATTTTCTATTGACCTACTTGCTTCGCCTAATCTTCTATATGCTAGCTTACTACTAGGATCTTGACGAATAACTTCTTTTAATATAGGAATAGCATCTACATCTCTATCTACTTGAGAAAGTCTGTCTGCATAATCTAAACCATAGCTAAAGTTTTCAGGATTATCTTCATATCTTTTTCTATAAACATCTAATGGATCTCGTCCACTGCTCTCAAAAGCCATTGCAAGCTCACTTTGAGCTATCTCATTATTACTATCAACATTTAATATCTTTTCAAGAATAAAAATCTGATCATCAAAACGGTTATTATCTTTATATAACTTTGATAAATCATTCATAATCGAAACATCACCTGGCTGCATCTCAATAAGCCTTTCATATTCAATTATTTCTTGATCTAGTTTCCCTTGCTTTTTATATGAATATGCTAATCTTTTTCTTAATTCTACATTTTGGGGTAGTTTTTGTAATCCATCTAGCAAAACAAACTCAGAGCTATCAAAACGTCCCATTTGTTCGAATGCAATTGCGTAATATTGATAAATTTCTTGTGGAGGTGCATAAACGGGATTCCATTCGTCACAATTAAGTGATGTAATCTCTTTATATATCTTAACTGTTTGCTTCCAATCACGATTTCTGTAGTATTCAGCAGCACTACTCATTAGCCGAGGACATCTAACTTTTCTAAGTGAATCGAGCTTAGCCTTACTTTCAGCTGAACTATTTAAGCTTCCTTCAGGAGGAACACACATAGTTAAAAATATAATTCCAAAGAAAAGAATGATAATTTTATTTAATTTCATATTATTTTTGTCTCCTTTTAACAAACCAAAGATCAGCAATGCTAGTACTCAACTGAACTTGCCTTACCAACTCTTGATCATCATATTTGGTATAACTTCTACGACCATAATAAAAGCTTAAATCGAGTTGGTTACCAATGGGTTTAAATTTATATCCCAGACCAATTAGGAATCCTAATTCAGTTACCGAAGCATTCTCATTTTCTAGAAAATGCTTAAGACTTGATAGTCCTATTCTTGTGGTAAACCGATCTAAAATATTAAAGCTTAAATCATCTGGAAATCTTTTATAGGATATATTTTGTGAGACAGATCGGTTAATACTATTATTTAACGGAATTATTGTAAACCCTGATTTTTTATACGCATCTCTAAAAGCTTTCAGCTCTAAAGAGAATTCAGATCTCATATTAAATGTTTTTTTCATACCAAATCTATAGGTGGAAGGACTGTGCAAATTTTTTATTTTTATTTCGGATATTAAATTCAAACTATCGGGGTTTGGGAACTCATATGTATCATGATACATATTATTATCGTAATCTTCAAATAATGGTTTTTTTTGAAAAGCTCCTTCAAGAGACTTTATAGTACTTTCAAAACTAAAATAAAAATTAGAACTTTTTGTAGGTTTGTATGATAAAAAAAGTTGATTTAAAAAGCCATTGTATTTAACTCGAGAACTCTGGATAGCTGAATTAGTCATATTAAAATTGATAGACTCACTAAATCTACTCGATCCAAATAAAATATTAAAAGTAGTTCCTAATGACAACCGATCGGTTAGTTTATAAGACCCACCTAATTTAAAAGACATTAAACCACCGGACCTATTAATACTCTTAAGCGTTTGAAGGCTATCTCCATAAGCAATAAATAGTAGCGTATCTTGCGCAACCAATTCAATTCGTTGATCTGCATAAGGTGATAGTACAACACCAAAGGAATACTTTGATTTAATGGGTAAAATCCAGGAAGCATTCGATAAGATTGAATATCCATTGGTGTTTTTCAGTTCATTAAGATGGCTTTCGTTACCGGCATAAGATATTGAAAGAAAAGTATATTTCAGGTTTTGCCAAGTTGAAGGATTTGATAATGAGACTTCTCTTTGGAAAGAAGGTACTAGATAAGATATTCCACTATGCGCAGCTTCAATTCCTTGATTTTGATAGAGATGTCCTATTCCAAAACCATTCATCCTTCCCTGGGAATAGATAAATGAGGATAATAACAAGACTAAAAGTAAAAGTTTAGAATGAGACATAAACAATCTTAATTTGAGGTTTTTTGGTCGAATCATTCAAATCGAACCATACCGATTGAAATGGGCTATTCTTATCATCTCCAACAATTTTATAACCTATGTTATTTACATTACCTAAGACAATATTTTGAAAATAGTCTTTTAGGGAGACAACATAGTTTTGCCCATTGGTATTATTAGAGACTCGATAAGGTGAACCATAGGATAAATATGGATCATTCAAAAAAATATTTGAAGGGTCATACTCAGGTGAAACATTTTGAATTGGATCAATAATAATTTTATAGCCAGAGTCGCTTATGGTAGTATCTATGGGTATCTCAAGATTCGCTGATTTAATTAATGCTCCATCTAGTAATAATAAGTCATTTGCAGAAAAAGAGATATTCATCTTTGCTCGCAAACCAAGTCCACTACTAAGACCAATTTTAGATGTATCTGCATGTGAATATTTTGGTTTAATTATTGATAAATCACTAGAAGAAAAAATTGTAACGAAATTAGTATCATATATTGTGGTATCTGATGAAGAGACATCAAAGTGATAATAAATCAGAACTTGAGGGTCAGTCACATTGCTTGCAGCTTCCTCACTAAAAAGTTCAATAAAAGAAGAGTTTTCATCAGGGAATTGCAGTGCAAAAGTTCTAACTAAGTTTGAATCAGAAGTATCATACAAAGCATCTTTCAAGGTATCTAATGACCAGATTAATTGTGAGTATAGAAATGTATTTGATGTATCCAGAATATTTTCTTTAATGCGTGGCTTTCCTACGTCTATCCAATCAGATAATACAAGGCCATCAAAATCTAAATAATTACTACTGTTTTCATTAAAATGAGAGTCTGGAGAAAAATATAAATGAGGAGTAGATTCTTGCTCTAAAGAACTATCATTGGAAAATAATAATAACCTAATACTATCGATTGTATAATTTGTATCCTCTAAATACCCCCAATAATTAATGTAACTAGGAGTTTCCATTTCAATAAATGTAATAGGGATATCTATACTATCTTTTGTACCAAGATATAACTTTTCATTCGATCCCAATGTTGGGTAGATAAGGTAATTAATAAATTCAACATCATTAATTAATAATGTATCTAGGTGCAAAGTTGAATGATTTAATTCGGAAGAAAGGGGTTCTTCTGAACAGTGCCAGAAAAAAGCACATAAAATAGCTACACTAATCTTCATAGTAAATGGTCTAATTTTCATATTTAATTTACTATATGAAGGTCTATTCAGGAAAGTTTACTTAAAACTTCTTCTATTTCATTTCCCATAGTCAAATAGTCGGGGTTTTCATCATCAGAATATTTAATGACAGAAACTTTTTTCTTATTTGCTTTTATACCTTGTTGCTTGAGTAATTCCTTCGAAATAATATTTGAAGGTTTATCAATGATAATTATGGCATCAGTTTCGTAGGCAGCAACATCATATAAGTTTAAATCATCCCCTTTCAATGTTTTATTTATTGGAACTTCGCAGAGCTCTAAATCTGCTCTTGACACTTGGCAGTATTCATCAATTTCATGAATTATCATTACGGTTTGAATATTTTTATAGAACTCGCTAATTCCTTCAAAGTGTTTTTTAAAGATACCTGGAACCATTGCACTTTGCCAACCATTACAAATGAAAATATCTGGCGACCAAAATAAATGAGGTAAAGTACTTAAAACAGCTTTTGCAAAAAATCCATATCGTTCACCATTATCAGCTAACACTCTACCATTTTTTGATTTATAAATTAGATTGGTTAAAGGCTTAAACCACTTCTCATCCTCTAAGAAGTAAACTTGAACTCTTGTTTTTGGTATAAAAGCACTTTTAGCACTTGCTACTTGATCTTCGCCATTAAAAACAAATGGGATCTCCCTGAGTCGAATAACTTCTCTTAAAATATATTTTCGCTCGCTAACATATCCATATTTAGGGATAACAGTTCTAATATCATGACCTTTTTCTTGGAGGGCAAGAGGTATCCGAGTTGAGAATTGAGCTAAGGAGGTTACGTTTGCAAACGGAATTATCTCCGTTGTTAAATAGTAGAGTTTTTTTGGCATTATGTTCCGTTTGGTGGGTTAATTAAAAGAAAGCTTTTTGAGTGCTTCTTTTGCTTTTGGAAAATATTCACTCCCAGGAAAGTAATCTACAAGTCTTTGAAATTCTTCTCTAGACTTTAGAACATTACCAATACTTTGATATGAGAGACCAATCTTAAGTTGTGCATCATCATCCTTATCAGTACCAGCGTAAGTAAATACTTTCTCAAATTCTATAATTGCTCTTTTAAAGTTTTTTTGAGAATAAAAACATTCAGCAAGCCAATATTGACTATTATCAGCTAAATCATTTGTAGCATCTGAAGAGACCAATTCCTCAAATCCTGTAATGGCTTCATTAAATTCTTGATTTTGAAAGTGGCCAAGACTTTCCATATATGTATTTTTATATTGAGCTGAATTAAATTTAGGCTCAGAAGATATTGGACTGCCTGATTTTAATTTAGCCATTTCATTATAGCTACTAGTAAGCGTTACTATTTTATTATCAACAAGAACTAATTTATTAAAAATTTCAAGTGAAGTACTATCCAAGTACCTAGATTGGTTTTCTAAATTGACAATTTTGTTACTTAATGTATTTATTCTTTTTAGTAGAACAAGAGTGATTGAGTCTTGCTGAGCTTTACTTTTAACTGCTTGTTTAAAAGCACTCATAAGCTCAGGTAAAAGTATCTGATTATCTAACTCAAGAGAATCAACCATAACACGAACACGATCAATCTTAGCATTTAAACGCTTCAACTCTCTTGAATCTTTATTTTGACCAAATAAAAATGTTAATGATAGAATAAAAAAAGTAGTAAGGAAAAAGATATATTTAGAATTCGTCATTATATATTTTTGATATCCTCTGTTTTTAAGATAGTCTAATTTATTGCTTTCAATCCATCCATCAAATAAGTTTATCAATCAGTATAATTGATAGAAAGCTTAAGCACCAAACCAATCATTATATATGTACTAATTAAAAAAGATCCGCCAGCAGAAATGAGTGGAAATGGAAGTCCTTTGACTGGTATCAGACCTACAGTCATAGCAGTATTCACAAATACATGCGCAAGTACTATGGTCGCTATACCGATTAAAGCTAAACTAGAAAACCGGTCTTTAGAATTATACGACTTTTTAACAATCTGTGTTATTAAATAGCCAACAACGTATAGAATCAGAAGGATCATGGAAAAGCCCATTTCTTCACCAATAACAGATAAAATAAAGTCCGACTCTTGAACGGGTAAAAATTTAAGGTGAGTTTGGGTTCCAGCCCCCCAACCTTTTCCAAAAATACCCCCTGATCCGATAGCGGTTTTACTTTGTATTATTTGATAAGCTGCACCTAA
>TARA_B110000046_G_scaffold72610_1_pt1 | contig 31363 bp, 27 predicted proteins | sample TARA_B110000046 | Tara Oceans TARA_B110000046 (sample SAMEA4397157) | marine metagenome | biome: Polar Biome; feature: [DCM] deep chlorophyll maximum layer (ENVO:01000326); material: water (ENVO:00002006), including particulate matter (ENVO:01000060) such as... | depth 40 m
ATTAACAAGGCTGCATAAAGAGGTGATAATTGACCGATAACAGCAAAGCTCAAACCTACGATGTTGTATGAAATTGAAATAAGTCGGCTAAAAGCAAATTATTTTTTCTCACAAAAGTGCTAAGCAACATTTTTAAGATCATTGGCCCTCGAGCGCTGCCGAGTGGCTACTTTCTTTTTTCTTCTTTCTGTTTACTAATTTCATTTTCTTTGCAAGATGCAGCTACCATCAAAACATCTTGACAAAGCAGTTGAGGCCATAAGCAGTTTACCAGGCATCGGTAGAAGAACCGCTTTGAGACTTGCTCTTTTTCTCTTAAAACAACCGCAAGATTTTGCACTAGATTTTGGTGACGCGATTCATAACTTGGTGAAAAATGCTAAACGCTGTGTAGTTTGCAACAACATTTCCGACCATGATACTTGCTCTATTTGTGCTTCAGTTAAACGTGATAAAAAAACCATTTGCGTTGTGGAAGACATTCGCGATGTGATGGCCATTGAAGGCACACAACAATATTTTGGATCATACCATGTTCTTGGCGGATTGATTTCGCCAATGGATGGAATAGGACCTGCTGATTTAGCCATTGGGCTTTTAGCAACACGCTTAAATTCAGGCGAGGTTGAAGAAGTTATTTTCGCGTTAAGCGCTACAATGGAAGGCGATACAACCAATTTTTATCTTTACCGTCAGTTCAAAGAAATTGAGATAAAACTCACAACAATTGCAAGAGGTGTAGCAGTAGGTAATGAACTTGAATACACCGACGAAATAACACTTGGCAAATCAATCAGAAACAGGTTGCTTTACGAATCTTCATTAACCCATTGATGGAAATAGAGTTATCGGTAGTCATTGTTAATTACAACGTTTCTTACTTTTTAGAGCAGTGCTTGTTGAGTGTTCAAAGAGCAATGCAACATGTAAACACTGAAGTTTTTGTTGTTGACAATAAATCTTCCGATGAATCGGTTGAAATGGTTCGTGATAAATTTGATTGGGTTCATGTTATAGCAAATCAGGACAATGTTGGATTTTCGAAAGCAAACAATCAGGCGATTAAAATCAGCAAGGGCAAGTACGTTCTACTTTTAAACCCAGACACTGTTATTGAGGAATATACCTTTAAAAAGGTGTGTGATTTCATAAACAAAACTCCAGATGCTGGTGGTCTTGGAGTGAAAATGATTGATGGAAAGGGACTCTTTTTACCCGAATCAAAAAGAAGCCTCCCTACTCCTACCGTTTCATTTTACAAAATCTTTGGGCTTTCGAGTTTATTTCCTAAATCAGAAAAATACGGCAAGTATCATTTGGCCTATTTAGATAAAGATAAAACGCACGAAATTGACGTTCTTTCTGGTGCATTTATGTTGATGCGCAAAGAAACCTTGGATAAATGTGGGCTACTAGATGAAACCTTTTTTATGTACGGTGAAGACATTGATTTATCGTATCGGATTCAATTAGCAGGTTACAAGAATTATTACTTTTCTGATACAACCATCATTCATTACAAAGGTGAAAGCACTAAAAAAGGAAGTATTAATTATGTGCTTGTTTTTTACAAGGCCATGATCATTTTTGCTAAAAAACACTTTGCACTCCAGTATTTGTGGTTGTTTTCACTTTTAATATATGTAGCTGTATATTTAAGAGCTTTTGGTGCTCTCGTTAGCCGGATGATTAAAAATTTAATTGTTCCTTTCGTTGATGCTGCAGTAATTGGTGGAGCCTTTTATATTACACACACCGTTTACACCTTGTGTTCAGGCACCTTTTTTCCTGATGACCTGATCTACAATGCTACTTATTTGTTACCTATAGTGTGGGTTATTAGTCTTTTCTTATCCGGTGGATACGATAGACCTTTTCAGTTAAAGTACATCACTAGAGGCAATTTAGCCGCCACTTTTTTGCTGTTTGGGATTTACGCTTTTCTGAGTGAGTCCTTTCGCTTTTCGCGATTGGTAATGGTTTCTTCTATTTCAATCTCTTGGATTTCGATTTACGCTATTCGAACTATTTTTAACATGCTTCCTTTTAAAGGATTAAAACTTAAGAAAAGAATTGCCAAAAGAATCGGAGTTGTTGGTGATGCTAAAAACAAAGCCTCTATTCAAGATATTTTAAATCAAAATAAAATAAACTACGAGCGAATTTTCAATATTTCGCCATCAAATGAAAGACAAAAATATGGAGGCTATATAAGTTCGTTAAACAACATTGAGTCTGCTGTAAAAGATTTCAAAATAAATGAATTGATCTTTTCCGGAAAAGATGTTTCCAATAAAGTAATCATTGATTTAATGGAGCGTCTTTCTCATCAAAAAATAGAATTCAAAATTGCTCCCGTAAATAGTGAGTTCATCATTGGTAGTAATTCATTAAACACCTCTGGCGAGTTTTACAGCTTGCTAAATAAAGTTACTATAAACCAAACTACTAACAGACGAAACAAAAGAATATTCGATATTTTCACCTCTGTTATTTTAATTCTTTTAAGTCCAATACACATATTTTTTCAAAAGAATAAGCTCAAAGCAATTGCAACAACTATGGATGTAATTACCGGAAAATTAAGTTGGGTGGGCTATTGTAACGATTCTAAAATGAACGTTTCACTACCAAAAATAAAAATAGGTGTTTTCACTCCTGCAAACGTTCCTGATAAACCTGTACTTTTATCGCACGAAATTGAACCCTTAAATATTGAATACGCCGTTAAGTATTCTGTAGTAAAAGATGCTTACATATTAATAAACAACCTATTAAAAATTTAAAATGAAATTCATATACAGCATCGCTTTAATCCTATTTGTTAGTCCTTTATTCGCTCAAATCCCCACGGGTTACTATAATACAGCAGCGGGATTAACTAAAGCTCCATTAAAAGCTGCTTTAAATAATATCATAAAAGGGCATACTGGTTTTCCTTATACAAGCTCATCTACTGATGTTTGGGATATTTTATCGGTTATTGATGAAGACCCGAACAACAGTTCAAACATTATTATGATCTATACTGGCCGTTCTGAACCTAAAGTAAACAAGGCCAGTGGTTCTGCATCTAGCAATCAAAACTATTGGAACCGAGAACATGTGTGGGCTCAATCACATGGCGGATTTGGTACATCAACAGGTGCTGGTACAGATGTTCATCATTTAAAACCTTCTGATGTATCGGTAAATTCAGCAAGAGGAAATTTAGATTTTGACAATGGCGGCTCACCTCATTCCGAAGCAACAGGTTGTAATTTTGATTCCAACTCGTGGGAACCTCGTGATGAGGTTAAAGGAGATGTAGCTCGTATGATTTTTTACATGGCTACACGGTATGAAGGTGCAGGTAGCGAACCTGACTTAGAGGTTAACGACCTAACCTCCAATAGCTCAACTCCATTGCATGGTAAACTTTCAACACTTGTTCAATGGCACTATCAAGATACGGTAGATGCTTTTGAAAAAAACAGAAACAACTTGATTTATTATAACTACCAAGGCAACAGAAACCCTTACATTGATCACCCTGAATACGCTTCATTTATATTTGATAGCAACTATGTTGCAAATACAGTAGATCCTGAACCTACTCATCATGTTACCGATTTTAAAGCATTAAAAAGTGCAACTATTGATTGGACTGATGCCACTGGTGCAGTTCTTCCCACAGGTTATTTGGTTGTGCTAAGCGAGCTTGGTTTTAATCAAATTCAAAACCCTGTTGATGGTGTTACAGCAACAAATTACATGAATACTAAAGTGATTCCTTATGGCACTCAAACAGCAACATTCGGACTTTTAAAACCAGGCACAAACTACTTTTTTAAGGTATTTTCATATACTGGTTCAGGTGCAACTACCAATTACAAAACAATAGGCTCTATTCCTTCTATAATGGTTACAACAACAAATTAGGTTATTTTTTGGTCGAACAAAAAACATTTACTTTTCGCTTAAAATTAAAATTTTCATGAGAAAACACGCAAGCATAATTTTATTAGTTGGTTGTTTTACATTTAGTTGCAGCAACAATTATGATGACTCGAACCCAGCCACCATTCAGCTAAACGAGGAAAACCACAAATCTGCTTCTGAACTATCTTCAATAGAAAATGAAAAAGCAGAAAAACTTGATTTTGTACTTCCCTCTCCTCTTCAAATAGCGGCCATTTTCCAAAAATCAGGCTTAGAGTATAAAAAATCGTTAACACATAAGCTTGGCATTTCAAGCATCTACAGTACTGAATTTCAGCAGGCTCTGAATTTTGGAGTGTACAGCGCCGATCTAAATTACTGTGTTTTAAACAAGCAAAACCAAGTCTCAATTGATTACTTAAGTGAAGTTAGATACATGTCGGATCAGCTTGGTTTAATTGCCATTTTTGAAATAGAGCCATTACTGGAGTCTTTTGAAAGAAACATTGACAACAAAGACTCAATCATCTATATTTTAAGTAAACTACAACGCAATTTAGATTTGTTTTTAGAAGAGAACGAAACGAGTTATAAAGCGATAATTTACTTTACCGGAGCCTGGATTGAAGGAATGTACCTTGGCTCTAACTCTGTTGATCTTAGAAACAAAGAAAAAATCAGTAATCGTTTAGTTGAGCAATTACCATTGCTTAAAAACTTGATAAAAGGTTTAGAAAATTACCCGCGTCAAACCAGCGAATTTGCTGATTTGGTTTTTAAATTAAAGAACTTAAAAAGTGCTATGCAGGTTATTTCAGATAATGGTACTCAAAATGAAACAGGATTTACCAACTATTATATGGATGATGCGACATTGGATCATATTACCAACATTGTATCTGACGTGAGAACACACATAACTAAAAGCTAAAGAATGAAAAAGTTGTTCCTTGTTTTATTGGTTTTACCACTTTTTTTTAGTTTTAGAACTGATATTTTCGATTTATGTGACGATGAAGGTTCACGTAATAAAGCCACTTTGCTTTTAAACGATTATGCCTATTCCGCGGCTAAAACATCAAAATTCTATTTTATTAACAACGAACAAATTAGAGAAATTGAAGTTAACCTCTTTGAAGGTGAAGACTATCGAATAGTATTTAACAACGAATCGTTGCCTCAAAATATTGAAGTGAGGGTTTACGATAAACCAAAAGATAACAAGTTCAGAAAAATGCTTTTTAGCTCAAAATCTACACCTAGCGAAAAAATATTTCTTTACGAACCCTCTTGGAAGAATAGAATTTTATACATCACGTATGTGGTGCCTCCTTCAACTTCTGATAAAATAACAAAAGGCTGTGCTGTATTTGTTATGGGTTACAAATTGAATTTTATGTAAGTTTAATTGGCTATCTAAAAAGCAACTTTCTTAAACACCTTTACCTCATTGCCCATTCTTACTTGAACCAAATACAACCCTGAGTTTGGCAGTACTATTTGCTTGTAAGAATGTACAATGGCTTGGTTTACCATTCGGCCATTAGCATCAAACAATTTAACCTGAATCGGTAAAATAGATTGTGACTCAATTTGCAATTTTCTGCCAAGCAAGTTAACATCAACTAATTGATCAAAAACTATAGTTTTTATTCCCAAAGCTTGCTGATTAATTTGAATTGCTACCGATGCGTTTCGAAGTGAGATAAAAGGCTTGATTCCCCAAGGTACATGATTAGCTACTTGGTTTTTTAAGGCGTCGTCAAAATCAGAAATGCTAAATCCATAATCGAGCGAATAATAAGTATCGTGTAGCAAGGCAGGTCTTATTAATTGAGCGGTTGAATCAATTACATCAAAAATATAATCCTGGTTGTAATAATTTGTAATGAACTGATTCACAAACTCCGTATACATTTTATAAAACTCATCAACCACCAATAAATTTTCAAACAAAGGTCTTGATTCGTTCGTTCTGCTCCAGGTGTAAATGTTTCTATCGGTCCAATCACGGCCAATGAAATCAACACCAAGTGTATTGTCAACATCGTATGGAATTACCTCCATTTTACCTGTTGCTGTGTTTTGGTATAAATAGAAATTATTCTTGTTGTAGGCGTATCCATCCCAATGACCAATCAGCACTTCAACAGCCAAGTATTTTAAGGCTCCTTCAACGTTTAAAGTCTTGTAAATATTATCTCTAAAATTGCCAAAAGTCGAGTTGTTTAACACATCCAAAAAGTTTTCTAAATCAGATCTATCGTTGGTTAATTTATTTGTTTCTAACTCAAACAAACCATTGTCATAAGCATCGTTGCCAACTGTTAAATCAGCACCCCAAAAGCACTTGTAAAGGTTTCCGTCTTTGTTTGCAAACCTGCTCTTTAAATAGCGTTTGTCAATTTGCTCAATGTTTAAATAAACCCCCATAAATTCATTATTCACATACAATTTAACATGACTAGTTCTGGTTGCCGGTAACTCAATTGCCCTCAGCAACCTAAACGAAATATGCTCGCGCATTACTAATGGATCGTTGTGCGCTCCTTTTAAATTCAACTTACTTAATCCATAAAACTCTGTACCGGGTGCAAACTCGCTAAATTTCACTTTGAATGATTTTTTGTCCGCTTGGCGCGAAGTGTTTCCTCTCAATCTGAAGCCAATGTTGTTAATTAGAACACTGTCGTTGTTTACATAATATTTAAAATTAGCCGTTTTGTAAACATCGCTGTACCAGTTTGCTTTATCTAGCATCCAATTTAAATCAACTTGTGCCATATCAATTTTCACAGTAGCTATGTTGTTTTGTTCAAAAGGAACTTCATAAGCAGGGTTTAAAACTTGCCCTTTTAACTCTGCATAAAATATTAAGTTTACTGCAATTATTAATATACCAATCAGCAAATTAATCCATGCCGTTTTCAAACTATCCAAAATCGTTTTTTTTAGAGGAGCTAAAAATACTTTTAAAAAACATACAACCCGAAACAAAACCTCAGTGGGGAATCATGACACCACAACACATGATTGAGCACTTGGTGGGCGCATGGCGCATTTCAAATGGTAATGCAAGGGTAAAGTTATCGGTTAAACCGAATGACGTTCCAAAAAGAAAAGCTTTTTTGATGTCGGATATGTTGTTTCCTAAAGGCGTACAAAAACCAGTTACTAAGGGAGGTTTAGGTAAACTAAGAAAAGCCAATCTAACTGAAGCTAAAAATCAGCTTTTTTTAGAGGTTGACGCTTTTTTCATCTACCATGAGGCTAATGCTGATGCTTTAGAAATTCACCCAGCGTTTGGGCCTCTTACAAAAGATGAATGGATCAGGTTTCAATCAAAACATATGTACCACCATTTATCTCAATTCGGATTGATGTAATTTCTTAGCCATAAAAACATCACAACTAGTATGACCCGTAGCCCCCATACGGGTATTGATGTATTCAAACCCGTTTAACCTGTACAATTTTTGAGCAGCGGTCATGTTTGGAAGCGTTTCCAAATAGCAGTTTTCAAAACCTTGTTGTACTGCGAAACCCAAACATCGCTCAATTAATTTTTTTCCAAAACCTAAACCTCTAAGCTCAGGTTTGAAATACATTTTTTGCAATTCGCACCAACCTCCTTGACTCCCTTTTAAAGGTCCAACGCCTGCTCCACCCAAAACGGTATCTTGCCTATCTACAATTATCCAATACGCAGATTTTGATTTATTAAAAAAATCAGACAAATAATTCAACTCCTCATCTTGCGATGCATAGCCTGGGCCTTTTGCTCCAAAGGATTTTAGAACATCTATAATTATCATTTTTAGCAATGCGTTGTCTTTTGGCTGTATTCTTCTTATGTTCATTTTGCTTTTAAAAATATTCTAAGCGGTGAATTTATTTTAAATTCTTTAAACAATAAATCAATTATTTGATGCGAATAAACTTGCATTATTAATCAATTATTTGGTGGTTTAAGAACACACGTTGCTTAATTTTGCTGCTTGAATTTAGCGGCTAACTCCATATTCAAATACTGTAAACACAATTATTATGGCACAAAAAATAATTTATACTTTAACTGACGAAGCTCCGGCATTAGCAACGTACTCGCTTTTACCAATCATTAAAACGTTTACTAAATCGGCAGGCGTTGCAGTTGAAACCCGAGACATTTCTTTATCTGCACGAATTCTTGCTGTTTTCTCAGATTTCTTAAATGAAGATCAAAAAGTACACAATGCTTTAGAAGAGCTTGGTGATTTAGTAAAATCAGCCGATGCCAACATCATTAAATTGCCAAACATTAGTGCTTCAACCTCACAACTAGAAGCTGCAATAACAGAACTACAAGCAAAAGGGTACTCCCTACCAGATTACCCGAAAGAGCCAACCAACGCTACCGAAAAAGATACTAAATCGCGTTACGATAAAATAAAAGGAAGTGCGGTAAACCCAGTTTTACGTGAAGGTAACTCAGACCGTAGAGCACCAAAAGCGGTTAAAGAATTTGCCAGAATGAATCCTCATTCAATGGGTAAGTGGTCGACAGATTCAAAATCGCATGTAGCAACAATGAATGAAAACGATTTTGCTTCAAACGAAAAATCGATAACGTTTGCTGATCAAGATTCTGTTCTTATCAAATTAATAAAAGCAGACGGAACTGAAGACGTATTAAAAAGCAATTTTCATGTTTTAAAAGGTGAAATTATTGATGCTGCTTTTTTAAGTAAAAAAGCACTTATTGCTTTCTTAACCGAACAAATAAAAGATGCCAAAGACAAAGGCGTTCTTTTTTCATACCACCTAAAAGCAACCATGATGAAGGTTTCTGATCCCATCATTTTTGGACATGGTGTACAGACTTTCTTTAAAGATGTTTTCGCAAAACATACTTCTACTTTTAGTGATTTGGGCATCAACCCTAACGATGGATTAGCCAATTTAATGACTCAAATTGAATCACTTGCAAGTGATAAAAAAGAAGAAATTAAACGTGATATTGAAACAGCTATAGAAAATGGTCCTGCTTTAGCAATGGTTAACTCTGAAAAAGGCATTACCAACTTGCATGTGCCAAGCGATATAATTATTGATGCTTCAATGCCAGCAATGATTCGTACATCAGGGCAAATGTGGAATGCTGAAGGAAAATCGCAAGACACCAAAGCAGTTATTCCAGACAGCAGTTATGCGGGCGTTTATGCTGAAACTATTGAGTTTTGTAAAATACACGGCGCTTTTGATCCTACTATTATGGGTACCGTTCCTAACGTGGGTTTAATGGCTCAAAAAGCAGAAGAATATGGCTCGCACGACAAAACTTTTGAAATTAAAGCAGCAGGTAAAGTTCAGGTGATGAAAGCGAATGGCGATGTAATTCTTGAACATGATGTAGAGCAAGGCGATATTTGGAGAATGTGTCAGGTTAAAGATACACCAATTAAAAACTGGGTTGAGTTAGCTGTAAATAGAGCAAGAGCTACTGCATGGCCTACTATTTTTTGGTTGGATGCAAACAGAGCACACGATGCTGAACTTATTAAAAAAGTAACTCTTTATTTAAAAGACCATGATACTACTGGACTTGACATCAGCATTAAATCGCCGGTGGAGGCAACAAAATTTACGTTGGCAAGAATCATAAAAGGTGAAAATACCATTTCTGTAACTGGTAATGTATTGAGAGATTATTTAACTGACCTCTTCCCTATTTTAGAATTGGGTACAAGTGCTAAAATGTTATCTATTGTTCCGTTAATGAACGGCGGAGGATTGTTTGAAACCGGTGCCGGTGGATCTGCGCCTAAGCATGTTGAGCAATTTACTACTGAAAACCACTTGCGTTGGGATTCGCTTGGTGAGTTCTTAGCACTTGCAGTTTCGTTGGAACATTTGGCTGAAAAATCTGGTAACAAAAAAGCTGCTGTCTTAGCTCAAACGTTGGATTCTGCTACGGAGAAATTACTTTTAAATCAAAAATCGCCATCACGTAAAGTGGGCGAAATTGACAACCGAGGAAGTCACTTTTATCTAGGCTTATTTTGGGCTGAAGCACTTGCTAATCAGAACGATGATGCCGAATTAAAAAGCGAGTTTACTACAATTGCCAAAACGTTAAAAGTAAACGAAACCCAAATAATGAACGAACTAAATTCTGCACAAGGAAAAGCGTTGAACATAGGTGGTTACTACTATGCTGATAGTGCGTTAACTGAAAACGCTATGCGACCAAGCAACACACTTAACTCAATTTTAGCATCGCTTTAAGCGGTTAAAAAAATGAAAACGATTAAGGTAATAAAAGGGCGAATTTTACAACGCGAGGGCGATGTTTCACGTAAGGTTTACCATATAAAATCAGGGTTGTTACGAAGTTTTTATATTGACCATAAAGGCAAAGAACATGTATTTATGTTTGCGCCTGAAAATTGGATAATTGGAGATGCAGTTAAAGAAGGTATGCCTTGTGTTCTTTTTATTGACGCACTAGAAGATTCTGAACTTGAAGTAAGGGATCATCTGCTTGAATTGAACCCAAATTCGGATATAAAAGCATTGTACAATAGAATGGTGGTTTTACAAAACCGTATAATAATGCTTATGAGCGCAACTGCAATTAAACGCTATGAGCATTTTGTTGATACTTATCCAAATATAATACAGCGAGTTCCGCAACGCATGGTTGCCTCTTATTTGGGTATTACACCCGAAGCTTTAAGCAAAGTTAAAGGCGATAAATTTAGGGGCAAGTAGCTTAAAGTTATTTACAACACTATTTAAAAGCAGTAGCAATTTGGATGCGTGGAACTAGAGCTATAAACTATTGTGAAGTTTTCATCATACCGAGAAAATAACAATTTATCATTTTGGAGAAAAGTAGTTTTAGGCATTAAATACAAGAGAAATGGATATATATGAAACAGATAAATCAACTAAATGCGTTATGAGCCAATGGATTGAAGGCTCGAAATTATCCTTAAAATTAGTGTCAATGTCATTACATTAATAAATAGAATTAAAGAAGAAATCGGCCTAAAGAATGAAACATAAAGATTGTCAAGAAACAGTTCTGATAAATAAACAAAGGTAACGTTGTAAACCCTAACTATTCAATATCCTTCTCAACTTGCGGGATATCGCTAAATGATGGCAAATTTTCCGTAATACTACCCGCACCCTTTTTATTAATTTTAAAAGTTACGTCCTTTGTTGTGGTAAATAACAAAACAGATGAAAAGGACTTTCTTAGATATGATTTCAAGACTACAAAAGCCTCTTCTAGTGTAAGCTTCTCCTCCTTATCCACAGTATCTCTAGAACGATAGCGCAATTTCAGTAAAACCTTAAAGCTATCTTCAGAATAGACTGGTCTGAGAAATATATTTCTCAAGTTAGGCTTACCAATGGTCTTTGCCATAGTTAACTTGGCAAAGCGGCCTTCTTGGGCACTTTCTTTTACCTGTTCCCAGAAAAGAACAAACACATCTTGGTACGGCATAAACTAAAAATTGATGAGGAAATAATTTGGTAACTCAAAAGTAAGACTAATAATTCAATTCATATATCCGAGTCCATCTTCATCACTCAAGAATCAGAAAATAGTAACTAACATAACGTAAGGCCTTAGGTTTAACTCTTTACTTTAGTCCTGTATATGGGAAATACCTTGTTATTGGAATGAAATAAATTGACTTTTGCATTGGTGATTCGGGATGGGCTGTAAGACACTTAAAACAATTAGCTCTATAATCAAAGCTAACCACTTACATCAACAATCCGTCTCGACTTTTAAAGCACTATCAAAATGAAGTCTTTTTGTGATTTTTCACTTATAAGCTGAATGGTATAAGTTCCTGCTGCGAGTGATTCAATGCGCAGTGCATTTTCTCCTAAGTTAACATTCTGAGTCAACAGTATACGTCCAGTATTATCGATCAACTTTACCTTATTAAAACTAGCGTTTTCCAAGTCCACAAAAACGGTATTGGTTGCTGGGTTGGGATAAATTCTGACCTCGGAATTTTCCTGTTCTAAAATACCAGAAATTCCGTGGATTATCGGTTCCGAAATTTCAGAAGGACATCCCAAATCGCTGACAACGACCTCATAATTTCCATTTGACATAGCAGGGATTGACTGGGTCGTAAAACTCAACAGTTGACCATTGTTCCACCAAGCATAGCTTCCGCCTAAAATGGTGCATGTTAGGCTATCTTTTCCGATTGGAAGGATGGAAGGTGTGGCTGGAATTGGATTGACTGTCCAGAGCAACGAATCAGAAACGCCTGTACAACCTATACTGTCTTCCAATTGGCAATAGACAACATCACCATCCATGAGCTGATACGATTCAAATAAAGAATCTGGACCTGTGGATGCAACGGTACTATTTTGATAGAAAATGTATTGCGTTAAACCTGATTGTGTTGCCATCAGAACTGTATCACCGGCACAGATAGTCAAATCCGGGTTGCTGGACCAAAGCACGGCTTCGTTTAAATCGGGCTGCACTTTAATTAGCAATGATGCACTAGAAATGGAACAAGTGGCATTGATGTAGTTTTCTACATGGATGCTATTACCGTTACTTACAACTACAGGTCCCAAAGTTGAACTTTGGCCTGTTTGAATCAGAGAATTTTGAATGTAAAAGCTATAGTTTGATCCAATACCTTGCGCTGAAAAATTGGCCAATGCACCTGCACAAAAGGTATTATGTAATCCGTCTGAAACCAACGTAGGCGCACCAAAACTCCCAACGTAAAACAATTGAGAATCAATCAAAGTATCTGATCCTGTACTGTTATTTGCAATAAGTTGAACACTATACCAACCTGTATCAGTAGGTGAAATAATTGGGGTCACACTTGAATCGTTTCCTGAAGTATAAGTAAACGTATTGGGTGAAATGGTCCACTTATAGCTCGTTCCGTAAGTTGTTGGGTTTTGTAAGGGTACACTTTGACCAAGGCAAAAGCTGTCGTAAACGGTTTCAAAAGCAGCTAGCGGAAAAGTGGATAGGTTAATGTCGTCCAACGCTAAATCACTTGCATAACCATAGCCCGTTCGCCCTCTAAACCGAACTATAATCTCCTTTCCAATAAAAGCACTTAAAGATGTTTGTTTCTGAATCCATTGGTTGCCTTTCTGACCGATAACAGGCGGAGCAACGTCTAAATGCCATTTTCCTTCTGCCAACACATCTACATGAAGCGAACCAATTCCACTCCCATAAGAATGGTACCAATACGATAAAGTAGGATTGTTGGTTCCCGACAAATCAAGACAAGGCATTAGTGCTTTAGCTTCTTTGTTGGTACAGCCAGAACCTCCGTTTCCACTCCCTTCCAAATACAAGTATTTACCACTTCCAGTTGTATGATCACTTGCTGGGCCAGTACCTCCTGTTCCTGTTGCGCCACTGTGGGTGCGCCAGTCAATGCTATCCACACCAATAATATTGGGTAGGTTGTACCATCCCTGAAATAAACTACAGGTCACAGAAGCACACCCCCAACTGGTGCTACAATTGGTGAAATTATCGAAGTTTTGGACATATGGAAGCGTCCCTGCGGAACTGCTATAAACTACGATGTCAACTTCCATGGTATCATTCGCTGTATTGCCATCACCAGGGTAAGTACTCCATGTTTTCAATGTATTGGTCCCGAATTGCAACAACACGGCCTTAGGAAAGACATACACATCTTCTACTGCAGAATACAGTGTTGAAAATAAGGTATCGTTTAGAATATTTCCTCCGTTTAGTTGAACTGCAATTGGCATATAAGAAAGCGTTGATACCCCTTTGTTTTTGATTCTTAATTCAACATCCATCGAATCGGTCGCTATACAGTCGGCATAATAGCCGGGAAAAGGACTGATTATTTCTTGCATGGATAAATCGAACGCTACACAATTAAAGTCGCCGGGCTCAATGGTAATGGCAATGGCACGCCTTCCCGATCCAAGATCTGGTAAAACTGTTTGAACACTTACCCACTCTGTTTCATTTGCAGAAAGGTTGTATAAGGTAGTGAATGTATTTGTGGTAAAACTTGCGGTATCCATGTATTTATTCCCCAACCGATAAACGCGGTAACCCAATGCACCTGGAACCGAATCCCATGAGAAAATAGCTGAATCAGCACAACGCCAAACCAAATCGAGGTTGGTTGGTGGTGGTGCAATGGTAAAACGGCTGCTGCTAATATCTTGCTGAGCTGCAGTTTTTACTTTCAGCAAGCAATTACCCGACAGGCTATTTGGAATCGTCCAATTGTAGGATCGGATATTACTAGCCAGACCAGTGGTAATGGATTGCCAAATGCTGCCACTATCGATAGAAAATTCAAGATCGAAAAGCGCACCCGTATCAAAAGCATCCCAGCGAATTCTTCGACTTTCCCCAGGAACCAATCCTTCACCTCCATTGGGATATACGACACCAATTGAATCGTATACAAAACTGTAAATCACTCGATACACTTGTGGTCCAAAAGGAACCAGAGTTCCAGTAATCTCAGCTGTATAATTGCCAGAAGTTGGATTATCAATGGTTACAAGTTCAACATTGTTTAACGTATCTGTAGAATGGGTTGCTACTAAATTTAGGCTATCAGGATGGGGAAATGAATTGAGAACCCATGGCTGAACCCATGCATTGCTAGGCTTATTCACTCGAAGATCGAGGTTGTTTACCAGCGTTTTTCCCATAATTCCAGCTGTTGCTTCATGATCGTTCCAATAGATACTGATCTTTAATTGACTTACTCCAGTTGGAATATTGATTGTATGTGTTTCCACTACCCCATCGGCTATGCTATCTGTCAAAAACTGATTGGCTTCAATTACTTTTAAAGCCCGAGTAGCATTGATTCTTCCAAAGCCTGTTTTGTAATCCGGTCCAGGGTTTTCGATGTCATCGGCTGTATTCAGAATAATTGCTTTTATCAAGCCGGAGTTTGGCCACTGGTTGCTATTTTCGTTTCGGTAAGCTTCTATTAAAAGCGCATTAACTCCTGCCAAATTGGGAGATGCATGAGAAGTTCCTCCGGGGCCTGCAGCTGTAATATCAGGCAGGATTCTGCCATCCATCGCTGGTCCGCGACTACTAAATCCAGTTAGCTGATCGTCAGTATTCATGGCTCCAACGGCAAAAATATTTTTTGCTGATTTTACTAGCCCCGTAATATTACCCCAGCCGGCACCTGCTCCGTAGTTGGCACAAGACGAGTTGCCTATATTGCCGCATGAATAGGTAATCATAAAACGTTCGTAGGTACGCACAAGAAAATCATTGGTAGCTGCACCAGAGTTATACGTTGGTCCTAAAGGAATACAGCCATAACCAAAGGAATTGTTAACTATATTAATGTTGTTTTGGGCTGCTGTAGTAAAGTTAATTCCTCCAGACACCAATTCTGCTCCCCAAGCTTCTCCTCTGTGAATTGGATTGATGTTGCCTGCGGATGCCATCCGCAGACCAACTCCTGTTTTATGACCGCTAGTATTGCCTACCTCCAGTGTTCTATCTATTCTATTTTTAAAGTTAGGATCAACCAACGAGTCAACAATTCCACCTTCGTTAACAGCAATGGTAATGTTGTGTCCGGTTAGGCCGTCCAACTTATAGTAGCCGTTTATAAAAGCTCCCCTACCAAGGGTGATTTCATCTTCAAACTCCAATTCTGCTGGTGGTTCTGGAAGTTCAACAAAAATCACAAATGGCAGTTTTGCCACAGAAATCAATGCGTTTTCAGAACCTTTCACTTGAAGAATTCCAAGGGGAGTAAATACATCCACAATGGATAAATCCTCCATTTGCAACTGTTCTATTATTCGATCATACACGTTAGATGCTGCTACAATTACAGTGGCTGTGACTTCCAATCCAGATTTGGCATAATCGGGAACGAAACCTCTAAAAATACGCTGATCTGCTTTTTCAAGAAGTGGCTTCACAAAAACCTGACGAACTCCGACAGCATATAACATGTTTGGATCCACATCAAGCGGCATTGAAGCAAACCAATTAAGGTCGGGTTGGTATTGATGCAAGTATACATGAGCCTTAACTAATTGATCTTTCTGCTCTGCATTTGGAACCGAACCAAATCGAAGGTAACACCAAAGCTTATTTTCGAACTTATAAGTACTGCCTTGTTGCAGTAGTTCATTTAGCTCTTCACCAACATCTTCGCGAAGAGCAATTTCATCAGCGCTTTGTTGCGCAAAAAGAGCAAAAGGAAAAAATATTAGACCAACTAAAAATGCTCTTTTCATACGTAGTTTATACAATTACATGTTGCCGCCTAAATTACAGAAAATATTAGTGTGGGATTACTCGGTGAAGACACAACAGGTTATGGCGGCTATAAAATAGGAATTATTTTTTGGGTTTTCATTTTAACAGTAACTCCGTCTTCTACAATGGAGTTTCCCGGTAGACAATTCTATCTTGGAAAATAAAATACCGGTTGGTGAGGATTATAGACAATCAAGGTAGAGCTAAAATTAACGTTTGGATTTTAACAGTTACCTTTGTTTTTATGATAAAAATTAGCCTGAATACATTTGCTACTTTGCCGCTACTAAAAATAATCGGGCAATTAAAACTCAATGAAACAGACGTTTTCTGCAAGTCAATGCTATTGGTTTGTTCGAGAAAAACTACATAATTATTTTAAAGGACTAAAGCTAATTTATGAGAAGTCAATTGGAATCAATAAGGCCGATAATTAAAACAATAACTAATGAAAAGGAGACAAGTACAATGGAATCTTTTCAAAACCAGACGCTTCGCCCTATTCTAAAATTTCAGAACAGTTTAGTTTTATCCATTTTTCTCAACCACCTAGAAAAGCACAAACAAACTTTTCAGCACTTAACTGATGCAAAACGCAATGAATTCATCGAAGAGATTATTAAAAAAGATCGAAAAATTAATCAATTGCTGTTGGGTATTGTAATCGGTCATTTTACAGACCAAGAGTATCAATCATATAAGGAAAATGAAAAAGAACTTAATCGTCGTGCTATCAATATGCTCATGCAGAGATTACAGAGTCAATTATAAAATGCATCATTGTTTAATTGTTTTGTTCCTTTCTTTAACTGGTTTCAATAAGTAGCTATATGTCTTCTATCAAAACAAACATTTCTAATCATTTTATGTCATCAGATAACAGCTTACTTTACTTTGAAACACACCAGCGTTCAAATAACGATACATGGATGCTTTTGGTACATGGTGCAGGAGGCAGCATAAGAACCTGGAAAAAGCAAACCGAAGATTTAGGAGTACAATACAATTTATTGATTGTGGATTTGCCTGGCCATGGAAATAATGCAGGTAATTCTGAGCAATTTCCAAATTATTCTTTTTTATTTATGGCAGAAAAAATGTGGGAAGTTGTTGATCATCTTAAGATAGCAAAACTTCATATTGTAGGTGTTTCGTTAGGGACTATTATATGTTTACAAATGCGTGTTTCACAACCAGCTCGCATACTTTCAGTGATTATGCCTGGAGCTATTGTAAAGCTAAATACTAAATTGAAGGTTTTAGCTAGCTTAAGTTTAACTCTTGCAAAAATTATAGGATATCGTAATTTTTATAAACTGAGTGCTCGTATAATGCTACCCCGAAACAACCACAAAAAGTCAAGAGATGTGTTTATTAAGGAATCGAAAGCATTAAGTATTAATGAGTTCAAGAAATGGACAGCATTGTATTACAACCTCAATAAAAAGCTTATTGAGTTTTTTTATCTGAAATCCGAAATTCCGCATTTATTGATCATGGGGAGTCAAGACCATTTGTTTCTTCCTCCAGCCAAAGATTTTGTTGTTCAACATGTTAATGCAGAAATATCAATAGTTGCAGATTGTGGTCATGTTGTTAGCATTGAACGTGCTCAAAGTTTCAATACAATTTGTTTGCAATTTCTAAAGTCACTTTCATAAATGATTTTAGGCGGAATAGATGGTTTCCGCACAGGTTAGATCTTGGTAAAATTTCAAGACGACAAGTATTCGTTTGGTATCTATGAAACGTTTAAAAAGCTAATAAATAATCTGCAATGAGCATGCTTTTTATTGATATGCCCATAGGTTTAAGTTCCTAATCTCATAAAAGAACAATTGATGAAGTGCTGGAAGGAACTTAAAGAAAGGACCTCAACCGTTTTTAATGCCCCTTGCCGAGAGGCTGTTTATGCAGCTGATGAGGAAAAATAGAAGCAGATAAATAAAGAAACAGAAGGTAAAAGCTTATCCATTTTTGCAAGATGACAATAGCGTTGATGAAAAACAAATAGCCTTAAAAATTGGTTACTGCAAAGCGTAGTGCTTTTTGTTAATTTCATTTACTAGTTGATTAAATAATATTTGTTTGCAATTCCTTTTATCGTAATATTGCAATATAATAATCAAACAATGGGCGTTACTAAATCAAATCTTTTTACCGAAAACCAAAACAACATAGCCAAATCGGCTAAATTGTTTGCTCATCCTGCAAGGGTTGCCATACTTCAATACTTGGTAAAATCCAACCAGTGCATCAACTCTGACCTTGTTGAAGAACTTGGTCTTGCGCAAGCTACTATATCACAGCATTTGCGCGAATTGAAAGATCAAGGTTTAATAAAGGGCAACATTGAAGGAACCTCGTTTTGCTATTGTATTAATGGAGAGCGATGGAACGAAATAAAAAACGAATTCAACCTGTTGTTTGATAACATCACAAAATCTTGTTGCTAATTAAGCAACCTAAAATTAAAAAAAATGAAAACAGAACAAGAATTAAAAGATATAGTTAGAACGAAATACGGAGAAATAGCTGAACAAAACGTGGAAGATAACGCTGCATCATGCTGTGGATCTGGCGGTTGCTCTACTGAAGTATACAACATTATGACCGACGATTATTCGGAAATTAAAGGCTATCAAGGCGATGCCGATTTAAGTTTGGGTTGTGGTTTACCTACTCAGTTTGCTCAAATAAAGCCGGGTCATACAGTTATCGATTTAGGCTCAGGAGCAGGCAACGATTGCTTTGTAGCAAGGCACGAAACCGGTCCAACAGGCAAAGTAATTGGTATCGACTTTACCGCTGCTATGCTGAACAAAGCAAGAATTAATGCCGACAAACTTGGGTTCAACAATGTTGAGTTTAGAGAAGGCGATATTGAAGCCATGCCAGTTGCGGACAATTTAGCAGATGTTGTTGTAAGTAACTGTGTTTTAAATTTAGTTCCAAATAAAAAGAATGTTGTTAAAGACATTTATCGTGTTTTAAAACCGGGCGGTCATTTTAGCATTTCAGATATTGTTTTGGTTGGTGAATTACCACTTGAATTAAAAAACGATGCAGAAATGTACGCTGGTTGTGTTTCTGGTGCGATTCAAAAAGACGCTTACCTTGGTTTTATTGCTGACGCAGGATTTGAAAACATTACTTTACCAAAGCAAAAAGACATTCTTATTCCAGATGATATTCTGTCAAAATATTTTGATGCAGAAAAACTAGAGCAATTTAAATCTGGCTCAACAGGTATTTTTAGTGTTACTGTGTTTGCTCAAAAACCAGGTATTAATTCGAGCAAACCAAAAGTTAACGTTGCTGATGTTGAAGCTTGTGTTCCAGGTGGTGGGTGTTGTTAAGCATTACCCAACCTAGTAACAATATCAGCTACGGCAGGACAAATAGCGCAATTCTTTTTCGTTATTTCTAATTTTTGTTTCATGTTGCCATCATCGGTATGCGGGTATTCCCTACATGCCGTTGGTCGGTCTTCATAAACTGAACAGTAATTGTTTTCACCAAGCATTGGGCAAGGCATAGATTTAAAAACCCAATCTTCATCTTCATCTAATTTAAGATAAGTTTTTAAGAAAACACCAGAAGACATTTTTTTGGCTTTTGCTAACCGCTGAATATCAATAGGCAAAAGCAAAGGGCCAGTAGTCTTACAACAATTGGCACATTGAAGGCAGTCAATTTTTTCAAAAGCTTGGTTGTGCAGTTCTTTAAAAAGTTGGTCAACAACAGTTCCTTTTTGGCTCTTTAAACTTTTCAAGCCCTCCTCCATTTTGATTTCAGAGGCTTTGAACTTATCAATCAAAGATTTATATGATTCTTTCAACTTTCCATGCTTTTCAATTTATAATTTGGGTTACTTTTGCAGCAAATTTAAAGCAATAAAATCCGATGGCTGATATTGAATTAATTCTTCCTAAAATGGGTGAAAGTGTTGCAGAAGCAACCATCACTGCTTGGTTAAAAAATGTAGGCGACACAATCGAATCTGAAGAAAGTGTGGTTGAAATAGCTACCGATAAAGTAGACTCTGAGGTCCCTTCATCGGAAGATGGAATTCTTTCAAAAATTTTGGTTGGCGAAGGTGAAATTGCTCAAGTGGGCCAAGCTATTGCTATTATTACTACCAAAGGCGGTGGCTCTGCTCCTGCTCCAGTAGCTAAGGAAACTGTGGCTGCTCCGGCTCCGATTGTTGAAACCGCTGCTTTGGTTGAGGCCGTTGCAATTTCAAAAGAAGATTTTAAAAATTCAAGCAACTTTTACTCTCCATTAGTTAAAACCATCGCAAGTAAAGAAGGTGTTTCGGTTAACGAACTTGAAGCCTTAAGCGGAACAGGTCAAAACGGAAGAGTTACCAAAAAAGATATTTTAGAATATATCGATCAAAAAGGTTCAGTGCAAATTACCGCTCAGGCAGTTGCACCAAAAGTACCGGTTGCTTCTGCTCCAAAATCATATTCAGGCGAAGTAGAAATTATCCAGATGGACCGAATGCGTAAACTTATTGCGGACCACATGGTAAATTCGGTTGCTACCTCACCGCATGTTACTTCTTTTGTTGAAGCTGATGTAACCAATATCGTAAATTGGAGAAATGAAGTTAAAAATGAATTTCAAAAAAGAGAAGGTCAAAAAATCACCTTTACTCCAATTTTTATTGAAGCAATCGTAAAGGCAATAAAAGATTTTCCGCTGATTAATAGCATGATCGATGGAGATACCATTGTTCGTAAAAAATACATCAATATTGGAATGGCTGCAGCTTTACCATCAGGTAATTTAATTGTTCCGGTAATTAAAAATGCAGATCAACTAAATTTAGTTGGCGTGACAAAAGCTGTAAACGACCTTGCTTTAAGAGCTCGTACCAATCAGCTTAAACCAGATGAAATTCAAGACGGAACCTATACTGTAACCAACGTTGGTACGTTTGGTAACGTGATGGGCACACCAATTATTAATCAGCCCCAAGTTGCTATTTTGGCGATGGGTGCAATCGTTAAAAAGCCTGCGGTAGTTGAAACACCTGAAGGTGATGCAATTGCTATTCGTCATAAAATATTTTTATCTCACTCCTACGACCACCGAGTAGTTGATGGTGCTTTAGGTGGAATGTTTGTTCGACGAGTTGCTGATTATTTGGAATCTTTTGACATAAACAGAGAGTTTTAGAAAGCCTATTTTTTCTTTATTGCGTATTATTGAATTAAGTTACATGCAACTTTGCGCTCATTAAATGAGGAAAATATACTTTCTAGTAATTTTTGTTTTCACTTCTACACTGCTATTTGCGCAAAACACTGAACAAAAATCAAAAAAAGATCTTTATAAAAAAGTCAACAAGCACATGTATAATGAGAGTTACTTCGACGCGCAACAAAACTATCTCAAGATTCTAGAAATAGCTCCTAACAAAGACATGCGCCTGTTTGGAACTGGTCTGTCATACTTTTTCTCATCATTAAATAGAAACGAAAGTTTAACGTATTTTGAAATGGTCAAATCTGTTTCTAGAACAGACACACTTACTGAATTAGATTATTATTTAGGAAGAGGAAATCAATTGATATCTAATTTTGAAGTGGCGGTTCAGCATTACGAAAACATTCCAAAGCAATCAAACAAGAAAACGGTTTTTTAATGTAATTCTATGAAGCTAAATTACACCCGAAACCCAAATCCTATTGACCCACTTCATGGTATAACGCTTGCCATGATGATGGAACATCTTCATTCAAAATTTGGTTGGGAAGAACTTGGCGAACGAATTACTATTCGCTGCTTCACACATGATCCATCAATAAAATCGAGCTTAAAATTTTTACGAAGAACTCCTTGGGCTCGTAAAAAAGTAGAAGAGTTGTATTTGAGGAATCCTATCTCCAAATAATACCTTGCAACATACAATGTTGCGACATACTAAAACCCTCAGCTACTCCTTAACCAGCTTTTTAGTAACCAACCCATTTGACGTTTCAATTTTAATCAAATAAATACCGTTTGATAAAAACGAAATATTGATTTGATTATCTGTTGTAGATATAACTTTGCGTCCATCAATAGAGTATATATTTTTGGTTGCATCTAAAATGCATTGCGTTCCGTCAACAAACAAAACATTGCTACTAGGGTTAGGATAAACAACCAATTGATCTTCAATGGGCAACTCAATTCCAACCAATCTTACAGCTTCATTAATTGCCCTGGTTGCTGTTACTTTTCCCCATCCCCACTGAGTAGAGCCAGTAACTGGTAACACCCCAGTTTTATCATCTTGTCGGGCTGTATTTTTTAATATTTCCTTAATTTCTAATGGAGATAAATTAGGGTTAGCCTCAAGCAACAATGCAACAACACCTGTTACACATGGTGATGACATGGATGTTCCTGAAAAAGCTGCAAAATCATATGTTCTACCTTTGAAATTGTAACTCAATAGCCCGTTGTATGATCTGGTTGTAAAGGAGGATATTGATGAAACTACTCCAACTCCAGGTGCTGAAACTTCAGGCTTTATTCTTCCATCAAGGGTTGGCCCGTAGCTTGAAAAATGTGCGATACTTCCATTTAATATGTTTCCTTGTGAAATTAAAAACTCAGAATTATGAGCAGCTATTGAAATAGCACTTTTTGTTGATGCAGGAGCGCCTAAGCTGTAAAATTCATCCCCCAATGTTGAACCTGCACCTGCTGACATGAATGGCTGCCCCCAATTACCGGCACCGTTGGTAAGGTGGGTAACGTTCCAATAATTAACCGTCCCTGCGCTTGCAGTTGATCGTATTACTACTGCATTTGCAGAAGCTCTATTTTGAATGGAAAAAATCAAATGAGGTCTTTTGTTTAATGGGTTATTGGCTTCTGAAACAACATTAATAATAAGCGAATCACTTCCATAATAAATAATGGTATCCGTATTACCTGCCATGTCTGAAGTACAGTAAAATTTTGTTCTAGCTAGTAAATTAGTCCCATTGTATACTTCAACAGCAGTGCAGAACGCTTCATTCTCCTCTCCCCACATTATTACATTTTGACCAAACATTGCCGGGTTTGAAGCAAAGTTGTCAAATCCTACTCTTGAAAAAATAGTGTCTAGTGTAAACTCTTTTTGAATGTGAAAAGGCGTATCACCATTATTACCAGCTGATGTAACCACCACCACTCCATCATTTGCAAGGTTATCCATTGCTTGACTTAGCATTGAGGTTCCATCCATATTTCCTAAATGGTAAAGGCCCCAACTCATATTAATCACTAGCCGCTTGTTTTCTTGAGCTGCTTTTTCTTTCATCCAATTCATGGCATCTATTACTGCACCTTCATCTAATAAAATTTGAGTAAATAAAAAATTGGCCCCATAAGCAGGACCCGATAATGCCAAATCATCCAATCTTCCACCAGCAATACCTGCTACATGACTGCCGTGGGTTGCATAGTTGTAGTATAAACAAGCTGAATCTGATTGAGCTGCTAGAAGTTCTGTTTCACCAACATGCTCTGCTCCATAACTAAAGCCATTTGGTTTGTTCCCACCCTGTTTAAACTGATCCCATGAAGCTATAATTCTTGTGTGCTGTTGCGCCGAATCATAAAACATGGGTTGTGTGTAATCAAAGCCCCAATCGGTAATTCCAATAATTACACCTTCACCGCTGTACTTTGTTTGATTAAACACCAACCCTTCATGAACTGAGTCCGCTCTTAGGTCAACAATCGCCTTTTTAATTTGCGGTATAATTTTACTTGCCACTTCAAAAATATCTATCCCTTTAATTGCTTCAATTAAATCAAGGTTATATATGGATACCTTCAATGTAACTATGTTAGCTGCCCTTGACCCAAAAATAACTTGTTTTGGTAATTCATTGCTATCAAAACCGTTATTAACGGTGGCTATTATAGATAAGTATAATTTATTGTTAATAAGCTGAACTGTATATTCTTCTAGCAAATTATTGTTCGATAGCTCTGCTTTTGTAGCTAAAGAAACTTCATTTTTTAGTTTATCAATAATGTACTTAGAGTTTGCGGAAGTTACTGGTTGAGCAAACAAGCCAGAAACAGAAAGCAATAAGAACAAGGTAAATAGATTTTTCATTTTTGAGGACTTTTTACAAACTAAGGCATTAATTGTTAATTGATGTTCAATAGTTCATGGTGTACGATAAGTTTAAGAATTTAACGGATTAATTATAGTGAATCTATTTGCTTTTTAAGCAATTAAAACTACATTTGCAGCCCGAAAAATGAACCATTTGTGGTTGGTTCTTAGTTTAATAAGCTTTCATCGTACCACAATTAGATGAAATACAAATACATATTTAATGTCAGAAGAATCAAAAAAACCTGAAGAAACTGTAGACAGCACTGCTGCAGAGGTTAAAGAAACAAAAGCGACTGAAACTCCAGAAGCTACTAAAAAAGCTAAACCAGCTGCTAAGAAAACAGAAAAAAAAGTAAAAGTTAAAAAAGCACCAGTAGAAACTGTTGTTACAGAAACTGAAGCTGAAGAAGCTCCTGCGGCTGAGGTTGTAGTTGAAGCGCCAAAAACTGAAGAAGTTGTTGCTAAGGCAAAGCCAAAAAAAGCAAGAACCAAAAAAGTTGAAATGGTTAATCCAGAAACTGATGAAGTTGCTGCTGAAGAATCAACTGAGATACCAGTTTTTAATGAGCCAGAAGGTCAAAATCCTGAAGAATTTACAACAAAAAATGTAAATCCTCTTGAAGATTTTGATTGGAGTTTACTTGGAAAAAAAGAAGCTTTATATGCCCCAGAAGAGCAAACTAAGCTTGAAAACTTTTACAACGAAACATTAACTTCTATTTCTGACCACACGGTTATTGATGGAACTGTTGTTTCTGCAACAAAGAAAGAAGTTGTAATTAACATAGGTTATAAATCAGAAGGTGTTATTCCTTCATCAGAATTCAGATACAACCCAGATTTAGCTGCAGGCGACTCAGTTGAAATTTATGTTGAAAGTACTGAGGATAGAACAGGCCAATTAATTTTATCACACAGAAAAGCGCGTACTTTAAGAGCTTGGGATAGAGTTAATGACGCTCTTGAAAACAACGAAATTGTTAAAGGTTTTGTTAAATGTAGAACTAAAGGTGGATTAATTGTAGATGTTTTTGGTATTGAAGCATTCTTACCAGGTTCTCAAATTGATGTTAAACCAATTAGAGATTACGATCAATATGTTGGTAAAAACATGGAATTCAAAGTTGTTAAGATTAACAAAGAATTCCGTAACGTAGTTGTATCACATAAAGCATTAATTGAAGCTGAGCTTGAAGAGCAAAAAGTTGAAATTATGCAAAAACTTGAAAAAGGTCAAGTTCTTGAAGGTGTTGTTAAAAACATTACTTCATACGGTGTATTTATTGATCTTGGTGGTGTTGATGGACTTATCCATATTACTGACCTTTCATGGGGACGTATTAATCACCCAGAAGAAATAGTTGAGCTTGATCAAAAAGTAAATGTTGTTATTCTTGATTTTGACGATCAGAAAAAACGAATTGCTTTAGGTATGAAACAACTTAACGAGCATCCTTGGGATAGTTTAAATACTGAACTTAAAGTTGGCGATACCATTAAAGGTAAAGTTGTGGTTCTTGCTGATTATGGTGCGTTTGTAGAAATAGCTCCAGGTGTTGAAGGTTTAGTTCACGTTAGTGAAATGAGCTGGTCACAACATTTAAGAACAGCATCTGACTTCTATAAAGTTGGTGACGAAGTTGAATCAGTAGTAATGACTTTAGATCGTGAAGAACGTAAAATGTCATTAAGCCCACGTAAATTGAGTACTGATCCTTGGGAAGATATCGAGGCTAAATACCCTGTTGAATCTAAACATAAAGGTAAAATCACAAACATCTCTAACTTCGGTGTATTCGTTGAATTAGAAGAGGGTATTGATGGTTTAGTTCACATTTCTGATTTATCATGGTCTAAGAAAATAAGCCATCCATCTGAGTTTGTTAAAGCAGGCGAAAAACTAGAGGCTGTTGTTTTAGAAATTGATAAAGACAACCGTAGACTTAGCTTAGGTCACAAACAATTAGAAGAAAACCCTTGGGAAGTATTCGAAACTGTTTTTACAGAAGGATCTGTTCACGAAGGAACAATTTTATCAATGGCTGAAAAAGGCGCATTAGTTGGATTACCTTACGGTATTGAGGGTTTTGCTCCAGGTCGTCATCTTGTGAAAGAAGATGGAACTAAAGCAAAAGTTGAAGAGAAATTAAACTTTATGATTCTTGAGTTCAACAAAGGAGCTAAGAAAATTATCGTATCTCATTCTAGAATTCATGAAGATGAAAAACGTTTTACTGACGACAAAGAAGTTAAAGTTCGTAAAACTCGTGAAAAAACATCCAGTAAAATGGTTAAAAACATCAACAGTAATCTTGAAAAAACCACTCTTGGTGATTTAGGCGCTCTTAGCTTATTGAAAAAAGATATGGAAAAGAAAGAAAAAGAAGGAAAGAAATAATTTCCTAATTAACTGATATTTAAAGGCCTGTTGCTTAATTGCAACAGGTTTTTTTTGCTCTAACATTTTACTTCTAAATTAAATAAGTGCAATGTGTTTAACCAAGCTGTTGTTCTATATTTGCACGCAGCATGAAACCTAGGGTATTGTTAAATAGCAAGCAGATTGAACTAACCATTAATCGCCTTTGTTTTGAGCTTATCGAAAACCACTCTGATTTTTCTAGCTCCGTAATTTTAGGTATTCAGCCTAGAGGAATAAATGTATCGAGGCGCATTATTGAAACCCTTAAAAAACTTAAAGGCATTGATAATGTTCAGTACGGCGAACTCGATATTACCTTTTACAGAGATGATTTCAGAAGAAGAGATATCCCGCTTGAGGCTACCTCAACCAAAATCGATTTTTTAATTGAAGACAAGAATGTAATTCTTGTTGACGATGTTTTATATACAGGTCGTACCACTAGGGCTGCTCTCGATGCACTGTTGGATTTTGGTCGACCAAATTCAGTGGAGTTTTTAGTTTTGATAGATCGACGTTTTAGCAGAGACTTGCCTATACAGGCCAATTACGTTGGTAAAACAATTGATTCAATTGATTCAGAAAAAGTGATTGTGAATTGGAAAGAACTTCACAATAAAGATCAAGTACTTTTAAATAACGTTGATAAAAAAGCATGAGCAGTTTAAGTGTTAATCATCTACTCGGCATTAAAAACATATCAAAAGAAGATATTGATTTAATTTTTGCTACAGCAGATAACTTTAAGGCTGTTATTAACCGTCCGATTAAAAAAGTTCCATCGTTAAGAGACCTTACCATTGCCAACTTATTCTTTGAAAACTCAACTCGAACGCGCTTAAGCTTTGAGCTGGCAGAGAAAAGGCTTTCTGCCGACGTCGTTAACTTTTCAGCATCCTCTTCAAGTGTAAAAAAGGGTGAAACTCTGGTTGATACCGTGAACAACATACTAGCAATGAAAGTTGATATGGTGGTCATGCGCCATCCAAATCCTGGTGCCTGTGTATTTCTATCAGAAAGAGTTGATGCACGTATTTTAAATGCCGGCGATGGAGCGCATGAACATCCTACTCAAGCATTACTTGATGCGTATTCAATTCGTGAAAAACATGGCGATGTAAAAGGAAAAAAAATACTTATTGTCGGTGATATTTTACACTCAAGAGTAGCTTTATCGAATATCTTTTGTCTTCAAAAATTGGGTGCAGAAGTAAAAGTGTGCGGACCAACTACTTTGATACCAAAATACATAGAAAGTCTTGGGGTTAAAGTGGAAAATAACCTCATTAAAGGCCTTGAATGGTGTGATGTAGCGAATATGTTACGGATACAATTGGAGAGACAAGACATTCAGTTTTTCCCATCACTTAGGGAATATACTATGATGTATGGATTAAATCAAGATATCCTCAAAGGACTAGGTAAAAAAATTACAATAATGCACCCAGGTCCAATCAATAGAGGTGTTGAAATCACATCAGACATTGCAGATTCAACTGATGCGATAATTTTGGGTCAGGTAGAAAATGGTGTTGCAATAAGAATGGCTGTTTTGTACTTGCTTGCAGCCAAAATTAAGCGATAAATTTCGCATTATAAAAAATATCACCAAACTTTACGACATGATTGAAGTTCAAGAATTAGACAACATATCAGTTGTAAAAATTGTTTCAAAACTTTACTCAGTTGATAAATTGATACTTACAATTACCAAACTGCTTGAATCGGGTACAAATACTATTGTGAGCTTTAACTCAGAAATTAATATTGAAACAAGTTTATTGCAAAGGCTATTCACTATGAATGTATTAGCAATCAAGAACAAATGTTCATTTTTAATTGCCAATTTTACATCCACTCAGTTGAACATAATAGAAAACTCAGAATATTCTGAGAAGTTTACCTTTACACCGACACTTTCTGAAGCACAAGACATTGTGTATATGGAGGAAATAGAACGCGAACTTGATCTTAAATAACATGAAAAACATCTTTCTTTTAGCAGCGCTTATACTTATCTCATTTACCGGGGTTACTCAAATTTGCACACCAGATACTTCTCTTAAAGATCCAGGAATTTACCCGTCGACCTTACCTGCCGCTCAAAACGGTATTGCTTATGAACAAGCAATGACAGTGGTATCGTTAAAGGATACAACGATTGATTTGTTTGGAATTCCGATTCAAATCACAATAGATAGTATAGTACTAACAAGTATAGATAGTTTACCGTCGGTATTTACATATGAATGTTTACCAGTAAATTGCACATATTCATACACCAACCCTGGGTGCATTGTAATTAAAGGAACCCCGAATGACATTACTCTTGTTGGCAGCTACCGTTTAATGGCAAACATTACAATTTATAGTGCCGATGCTGCGCTTCTAGGTCAATCCCCAGCATATGAAACAATTGACATGGGTGAGTTTAATATTAATCCAGGCGTTGGTATTGGTGAGTTATCAAATAGCGCTCAATTCAACATTTACCCTCAACCAAGTAACAACAAATTAAATATTGATTTTACAAATCCATTTAACAAGGCTGTTATCTCAATAATGGATTTAACTGGTAAGTATATAGTAAGTCAAAAGTCTGATTATCAGCAAAGTATTTCTATAAATACCAATTTACAAAGTGGATTGTATCTTTTGGAAATAAACCTCGATGGCGAAACAACAACGGAGAAAATAATCATCTCTAACTAATGAAATTTAGTGTTATGGTATTAGGTGCAAATTCTGCCATACCTACCGCCAACCGTTTTCCTACTTCACAGGTCTTAAATGTAAACGAAACCTATTATCTAGTTGATTGCGGCGAAGGAACTCAAATCCAGCTTCGCAAAAACAAGATTAAGTTTCAGCGTATTACGGCTATTTTTATATCGCATTTACATGGCGATCATTACTTTGGCTTAATAGGATTACTGAACACTATGCATCTGTTAAAGCGTGAGAAACATTTAACTATAGTTTGCCCTGAAGGGTTAAAGGCCATTCTACAAATCCAGTTTGATGCAGGAAATACAACACTAAATTATCCAATTAATTTCCAGTTTATAACCTTTGAAAATGGTGCTCAAGCCTATACTGATAATAAAATAACTGTTGAAATATTAAAACTAAACCATAGAATTAATTGCGCAGGTTTTGTTTTTACTGAAAATAAAAAAGAACCGAACATTAATAAATCAGCAGTTGCTGATTATCAATTAACTACAGATGAAATTAAAGCCCTAAAACGCGGCGACACTTTAAATAAAAATGGTGTTGTTTTAGGAGACAATATATTGGATGTAGTGCATACTACTAGAAAATATGCTTATGTAACCGATACCAAAAAAAATTTAAAAATAATTCCATTTATTGAAAATGCTGATCTACTTTACCATGAAGCAACATTTTTAGACTCTGAAAAACTTCTTGCTAAAAAAACCTTTCATTGCACTACTTTACAAGCTGCTGACATCGCTAATAGGTCTAAAGCTAAGCAACTCATGATTGGCCACTACTCTGCTAGGTACAATGATTTAGACGTGTTATTGGAAGAAACCAAAACATCATTCCAAAATACGGTTTTGGCTCTTGAGGGAAAGACCTATGAACTTGGCTAAATACAAGTACATTATAAGTCTTAGATAACAGGAAAATTAAAGTAAACAAACTGTACTCTCCTTCTTCAGAATCTAAATTAATAGAACCTCCTATGTATTTAATTCCTTCATTGGCGATATATAGTCCCGTGCTATAACGCTATCAGAAGTTGCATTAAGCCTAACTAATAAACTACGTCTCTAATAATCCAGTCGAGACCCGTTTTGATTAATGCTAATTTTTGGTGGTTTGAATAAACGAATCAATGGTTGTGGCGATTCGGTTGTTTAATCTATTGACTGCTATACCAAATAAATAATATAGTAAAATTACTTTATTTTGAATTATGTGGTGTAGTCCGTGAGTTGATTTATTATTATTCTAAATTAAATGATTTAGCAACCAACATTACCATTCATGTCGGTGACTAGTTTTCAGGTTTTGTCTTATTGTAACCGTTTGGCTTTTAAAGCCGATTTTACTATATTGAAAAAAACTAACATGGTCATTGTGACGATGCCACCCTAAAAACCGTAGCTATACAAAAAATATCATGCTGAACTCGGTTAAGTATCTATATATCCAAAATCCCAGAGTCTAAACATTGATTATATACGAGATTATGAACAGCTGTTTCGTACCAATTTACTTTCGTCAATTTGGTTCAACTACACTTTCAGAATGACCTTAGCGGACTTTTTTAGTAAAACATAAGCTAGCTTGGAGTCTAAAACCTCAGGTAAAAGTGCAAAAAACACAACCCGTAGATAAAACTAATAGTTAAGAATAATTTATTCTTTGACGTCAGCAAGCGCGTATTTCTATTCCGCGCTTGCTACATATCAATTCTTTCAACCTACTTCAGCGGGTTATTACCATCATTTTTAGATGGTTTGGAAATACTCTTGCGCATTTCGGTATCGCTTTGTATATTTTTTAATTTATAGTAATCCATAATACCAAGATTGCCACTTCTAAAAGCTTCAGCAAT
>TARA_B110000046_G_scaffold64904_2_pt1 | contig 30949 bp, 25 predicted proteins | sample TARA_B110000046 | Tara Oceans TARA_B110000046 (sample SAMEA4397157) | marine metagenome | biome: Polar Biome; feature: [DCM] deep chlorophyll maximum layer (ENVO:01000326); material: water (ENVO:00002006), including particulate matter (ENVO:01000060) such as... | depth 40 m
CGCTCGTGAAATTTCTCTTCCAGTTTATTATGCATTAACAAACGAACAAGTTGAAACGGTATTAAAAGCAGTGATCGATTCTGCCGAATTGGTTCTAAATAATGGTTAAACGGCTATTTGATATTGTTTTATCTTTTTCGGCTCTGCTAGTATTATTACCGGTATTTGTTGTTATCGTTGTTCTGATTGTTCTTTCCGATGGGTTACCCGTGTTTTATAAGCAACAGAGAATAGGTCTTAATCATAAGGCATTTGGGTTGTTTAAATTTAGAACAATGGTTAAAAACGCCGATAAATCGGGCAAAATAACCATAGGTAAAAAGGATTCAAGAGTTACAACTATAGGGCACCTTTTACGCAAAACAAAGTTCGATGAATTCCCTCAACTTTTAAACATTATTAAAGGCGAAATGAGTATTGTTGGACCTCGACCTGAGGTTGAAGAGTATGTGAATTTGTATAAAGTTGAACATCAAAAAGTTCTTTCAGTTAAACCAGGTTTAACCGATTATGCATCTATTGAATATTCTAATGAAAGTGAGTTGTTGGGAGCTTCAGTAAATCCTCATGAAACATATATTAATGTTGTAATGCCTGCCAAACTAAGTCTAAATTTAAAATATATAGAGGAAAAAGGAATTATTACTGATTTGAAAATTATTTTTAGAACAATGGCAAAAATTTGGACCTAGACTTCTTTTGATTTAATACAAGTCATTAGTTCGTTTATCTCATTAACTTTTTCTTCATTTCCTAATGAATTAAAGCTATGGCTTAAATTGAATAATGCTCGGTAAATCATGTCAATCGGACCACATGGTTTAAAAAAGCTTTCGGCAGGATCGATTTTTAATTGCTCGCAAAATCGATAAATCTCATCTTTACCAAATACTCCGCCTTGACTAAATGGGTTTATGTAAAATAAAATATCGTCGCTATCCAGTTCATCTTTTAAAAATGCTTGCGCTTGATCGGCAAAACCGAGAATGAAATGTTTAGGTAAATTGATTCCAAAAACTGGCAATTTTAATTTTTGGCACAAATGGCTGTATAAAATACTCAATGAAAGGGGATTCCCTTTTTTTGTTTCAACCACACTCGAAATAAAAGAGTTTTGCGGAGAATGGTAGTTTTTAGTGTTGCCGCTAAATTTATAAACGTCATATAAAATATGATTGATTACCCTTATTTGTTCCATGGCAGTCAAGTTAGAATTTAACTCAATCCAAATGTCTTTTTCGATTTTATCAAGTTCTTTAAAAAAAGCAGCTCTGTTAAAATCTGGATATTGATATTTACTCAATATTAAAGCACCTTCCAGTAAATCTGGCCTATCTGATTTTGACCAATGGTCTAATTCTTTTTTTATTGATTTAAATTGAATCGAATGAATTACATCTTCGACTCTGTTCTGAAAAATTAAGCCATATTGATTACTTGACCAAGCATGTTCTAACCCATCAATAGCACCATACCCAAGCTCTTCAAGCTTTTGCTTGATATGGCTAAACATATCCGGATCCGGATCGTCTAATAAACTTATTAATGCATTTAGTTCTGGACTATTGTTCATCAGCAATTTTGATAACCCAAAACAAGAACTTTAAATCATGGATTTTGGATGCTCTTAACACTACTTATCCTCATTGAACTGTTAATCGTTGCAATGTGAGCTCTATCATTTCTTCTACAACCTTCTTATAGTCTTTGCTGTAGCTCTTTGTGAATCTATTTGCAATAATGGCACAAATTGTTACAGCATTGTGTCCTAATGCAGCTGATAGGCCATACAATGATGATGTTTCCATTTCGTAATTGGTAATCTGTAAGCCTTTATGCTTAAAATTGGTCATCTTATCATTTAAGTCTGGTTTTTTTAATCCTAGTCTTACTGACCTTCCTTGCGGACCAAAGAATCCATTTGCAGTAGCAGTTATACCATTGTACATTCCTTCTCCAAGTTTATCGAATAACTCATTGTTGCTCCTTACCAAATATGGAAGGGCCGAATCCAAATTCCAATTGGTTTGTTTTAAAAATTCATTCTGTAAATCGAGTTCATCAAGTTCATAATCGCAATCATAAAAATGCATAACACCATCAAAACCAAGTCCGTATTTACTAATTAGATGTGTGTCAACCGGTATGTTTTCTTGCAAAGAGCCCGATGTACCTAGCCTTATTAAGTTTAAACTTTTGAGTTCTTTTTTAGATGTTCTTTTCTCCAAATCAAAATTTACAGCAGCATCTAATTCGTTAAGGACAATATCAATATTGTCTGTCCCTATTCCAGTTGATAAAGCAGTAACCCTTGTTCCATTGTAAAATCCGGTAATTGCATGAAACTCTCTGTTTTCAGAGTGGTGTTCGATGTTTGTGAAGAATTTTCCAATGGTTTTAACTCTATCTTGATCACCAACTAGTAAAACATTATCAGCAACATGTTCTGCGCCTAAATTAATATGATACAGCGTTTTATCTTTATTTATAATCAATTCTGATTCAGGAATTATATCAGGTCTTACTAAAAAGCTTGGTTTCATAAATAACAAATGTTAATGAACAAATTTAAACCGATTTATCGTTAATAATATGAACTGTTACCACGATTATTTTATAATCTGTTATAAAATTACTCGGTTTCAATTCTTTTCTTTGTATCCTTATTTTGCATTAATGAAAGCTACCATTGTAACCATAGGGGATGAAATTTTAATAGGTCAAATTATTGACTCAAATTCTGCATGGATTGGTCAACAATTGACCCAATTGGGAATCGAAGTTTATCGTATTATTTCCATATCAGACCAAAAAGAGGAAATTGTAAAGACTCTCGATGAGGTTACAAAGGAGGCTGATTTAATTATAATTACAGGTGGTCTAGGCCCAACTAAAGATGATTTAACCAAACAAACTTTAACGGAGTATTTTAATTCGGAACTTGTTTTGAACGAAGAAATATTGGTTTGGGTGAAGAAAATATTTAGTGATAGAAACATTGTAATGCCTGATATTAATATTCAACAGGCGATGATTCCTGACAATTGTATCCCAATTATCAATCATTGGGGAACAGCTCCTGCAATGTACTTTGATAGAGGGTCAAAAGTGTTTGTTTCCTTACCTGGGGTGCCTCATGAAATGAAAGGAATGATGGAAGGGCAAATTCTTGGAATGATTGAAAATAAATTTGAAACGGAGCATATTTATCACAGAACGGTTTTAACTCAAGGTATTGGTGAATCTACATTGATGGAGAAAATTGCTCCTTGGGAAGAAAGCTTAGAGAAGAAAAACATTAAACTTGCTTATTTGCCGCAACCTGGTATGGTGCGTTTAAGACTTAACATTAAAGGGAAAGATAGAATTACATTAGAATCGTTAATTGAATCTAAAATTGATGAATTAAAACTCTTAATTCCTGATTACTTTTTTGGTTATGATGTAGATAAACTTGAACTGGAAGTAGGGAAATTATTAGTTAAATCTAATTTTAAATTAGCAACTGCTGAAAGTTGTACTGGAGGTTATTTAGCACATTTGATTACAAGCGTTTCTGGAAGCTCGAAATATTTTGAAGGTTCTATTGTGTCATATTCAAATGAAATTAAAAAACGCCAATTAGGCGTATCCTCGCAAACCTTAGAAGACTTTGGAGCTGTATCTGAACAAGTGGTAATTGAAATGGCGAATGGTGTTAAATCAGCAATGAATGTTGATTATACAATTGCTACTTCAGGCATAGCAGGACCAAATGGAGGTACGACAGAAAAGCCTGTTGGAACAGTTTGGATCGCAATTTCCACCCCAAATGGGGTTTTAACCAAATTAAAAAGATTTGGGAATAACAGAGAAAAAAATATCCGGCAAACAGCTTTAGAAGCATTAAGTATGTTAAGAAAAGAGCTGATAAAAACCAGTTAACAGGTAATTGGTTTTAGACTTGTTGCAGGATAGAAGAAAAAATAATAAATTTCTTCATAAAGAATTCATTAATCTGTGGAATAGAATGCTATATTTGCACACCCAAATTTTGAAGGAAAATGTCGAAGATTTGTCAGATTACAGGAAAGACAGCAATGACGGGAAACAATGTTTCTCACGCGAAGAATAGAAGTAGAAGAACTTTTGAAGTTAATCTACAGTCTAAAAAGTTTTTTATTCCAGAAGCAAACGAGTGGGTTGCACTCAAGGTTTCTGCATCAGGAATAAGGCACATTAATAAAGTTGGTATTTCTGCTGCTTTGAAAAAAGCTAAAGAAAACGGATACATCAAATAATTAGCACGATGGCTAGGAAAAAAGGAAATAGAGTTCAAGTAATTCTTGAGTGTACAGAGCATAAAGAAACTGGCATGGCCGGTACTTCTCGATACATTAGTACAAAAAACAGAAAAAACACAACCGAAAGGCTGGAGTTGAAAAAGTATAACCCTGTCTTAAAGAAGTACACACTTCATAAAGAGATTAAATAATTATTAGATATGGCAAAGAAAACAGTCGCAGGTCTACGTCAGTTAGGTGCAAAAGATTTTACTAAAGTTATTAAAATGGTGAAATCAGCTAAATCAGGTGCTTACTCTTTTAAAGAAGAGGTAATGGCAAAAGATAAGGTAAAAGATTTTCTAAGTAAGTAAATCTAATTTATATATGTATTTTAGGAGCTTCTTTCTTTTTTAGAAAGGAGCTTTTTTTATTTATACACTATGGGAATATTTAATTTTTTTTCTAAGGAGAAAAAAGAAGACTTAGACAAAGGTTTATCAAAAACCAAGCAAAGTGTTTTTCAAAAATTATCAAGAGCAATTGTCGGTAAATCAAAGGTTGATGATGAAGTACTTGATAGTCTGGAAGAAACTTTGGTTACTTCTGATGTGGGGGTTGATACAACTTTAAAAATTATTGGAAGAATTGAAGAACGGATATCTAAAGATAAGTACGTTGACACAAGTGAACTAAATGGTATTTTAAGAACTGAGATTTCATCCTTACTTCAAGAAAACAATGCTCCTGATGAAGAATCATTTTCCGTTCCAAACACGAATACGCCCTATGTAATTATGGTTGTAGGGGTAAATGGAGTTGGAAAAACTACTACTATTGGTAAACTTGCTTATCAATTTAAAAAAGCTGGTAAATCAGTTATTCTTGGTGCAGCTGATACTTTTAGAGCTGCGGCTGTAGATCAATTAAAAATTTGGGGAGAAAGAGTTGATGTACCTGTTATTGCACAAAATATGGGTTCTGATCCTGCATCAGTTGCTTTTGATACATTAAAATCTGCACTAACAAGAAATTCGGAGGTTGTAATAATTGATACAGCAGGTAGACTTCACAATAAAATTGGGTTGATGAATGAATTAACCAAAATTAAAAATGTGATGAAAAAGGTAATTCCAGCTGCACCACATGATGTTCTTTTAGTTCTAGATGCTTCAACAGGGCAAAATGCAATTGAGCAAGCAAAGCAATTTACAGCAGCTACCGAAGTTTCATCCTTAGCACTTACAAAGCTTGACGGAACAGCTAAAGGTGGTGTTGTAATTGGAATTTCAGATCAATTTAAAATTCCCGTTAAATACATTGGAATTGGAGAGCGAATGGAGGATTTACAAATCTTTAACCGCAAACAATTTGTTGACTCTCTGTTTGGCGAATAAAAAAACTCCCCGAATAAATTCGAGGATTCTTAACCTAATTAAAACAGAAAGACAATTAATTAAGTAATCCCCAATCAATTGAAGAACAATTACAAGAAGAACTAATTAATTTTAACTTTTAATTCGATAACTAAAAGTACATATCTGTTAAACCAATTTTTGAAAGAGATTAAAGCACAATGAAAACTAAAACGCTAAAACCAAACAAGGTAAATGTCATTACCTTAGGCTGTTCAAAGAATCTATATGATTCAGAGGTTTTAATGGGGCAGCTTAAAGCCAACAACATTGAGGTAGAACACGAAGCCAAAGAATTTGATTCAAGTACCGTTATTATTAATACTTGTGGTTTTATTGAAAACGCAAAACAAGAGTCTATCGAAACCATACTTAACTACGTTAAAGCTAAAGAGCAAGGCTTGGTAGATAAAGTTATTGTTACTGGTTGCTTATCTGAAAGGTACAAACCTGATCTTGAAAAAGACATTCCAGAAGTTGATCAGTATTTTGGAACCCATGATTTACCGCGACTTTTAAAAACACTGAAAGCCGATTACAAACATGAACTAGTTGGGGAAAGATTACTTACAACACCAGTTCATTATGCATATTTCAAAATTGCAGAGGGCTGTGACCGGCCTTGTGCTTTTTGCGCCATACCTTTAATGAGAGGTAAACATAAATCTACGCCTATTGAGCAATTGGTTAATAATGCAAAATCTCTTGCCACAAATGGAACAAAAGAGTTAATGTTAATTGCTCAAGATTTAACATATTACGGATTAGACATTTACAAAAAACGAAATCTTGCTGAGCTAATTGACCGTTTATCAGATGTAGAAGGTATTGATTGGATAAGATTGCATTATGCATATCCATCTGGATTTCCTTTGGAAGTATTGGATGTGATTAAAAACCGGTCAAACGTTTGTAATTACCTAGATATGCCATTACAACATGCTACTGATAACATGTTGAAGTCGATGAAAAGAGGAATAACTCGAAAAAAGTCAGATGAATTGGTTGATAAAATAAGACAAACCGTTCCTGAAATTGCATTAAGAACAACCCTCATTAGTGGTTTTCCAGGTGAAACTATTCAAGACCATGAAGAAATGCTCAAATGGGTTGAGTCCACTCGATTTGATAGACTTGGCGTTTTTCCATACTCTCACGAAGAAAACACATCAGCTTATTCACTAAAAGATGATGTGCCTGAAGAAGAGAAAAGTAGAAGAGCAGAAGAAATAATGGATCTACAAGCAGGAATATCATTTGAATTAAATCATGAAAAAGTTGGAAAGTCATACAAAGTACTTTTTGATAGAGTTGAAGACGATTATTTTGTAGGCCGAACGGAATTTGATTCACCTGAAGTTGATAACGAAGTTCTTGTTTCTAAAAAAGATAATTTCGTGCGGATTGGAGATTTTGCAGATGTTAAAATTATTAAGGCTGATAATTTTGATTTATACGGCATATTGAACAAGTAGTATGATTAGAGAGGTGTCATTTAAAGACTTATCGTTGTTACAACAAATAACAAATGATTATTTATATACTGATAAGCTTAATGATTTTTGTCAATTCAAACCCTCGTTTGATGAGCTCAAAAATGCCATCGACAAACGTTCCAATTTCCCCGTTGATAGAGAAGCTTTACACTCAGTAATTAAAAAGCAATATGCATCATTAAAGATGGACGATTTAGCAACCAAAAATCTGGATTTGCTATTAGACTCCAATACTTTTACAATAACCACAGGACATCAATTAAACTTATTTACAGGACCACTTTATTTTGTCTACAAAATATTATCGGTTGTGAGTTTAGCTAAATATTGTGCTGAAAGATTTCAGGATAAAAATTTCATACCAATTTATTGGATGGCAAGTGAAGATCACGACCTAGAGGAAATTGCTTCGATTAAAATTAAGGGTAAAAAGTATAAATGGAACACCACCCAAACTGGAGCCGTAGGTAGAATGAAGGTAGATGGAATCGATCTTGTAATTGAAGAATTAGAGAAAGTAATAGAAAATAAGAAGACCATTTCTTTGCTTAAAGAATGTTTTATCGGAGTGGATAATTTAACTGCTGGAACAAGAAAATTTGTACACCACCTTTTCGGGAAATATGGTATTTTAATTCTTGATGCAGATGATAAAGAATTAAAAAGAAAATTTAGTGATGTACTAAAGGAAGAGCTTTTTCATCAATCGTCCTTTTCAGATTCAGGTGTAACATCAAAAAAAATAGAAGAAAAAGGCTATAAAACGCAAGTTTATCCACGTCCAATAAACCTCTTTTATCTTAAAGATAATTTAAGAGAAAGAATTGAAAAAGAAAGTGACATCTATAAAGTACTAAACACTTCAATTAGTTTCTCAGACTCAGATTTGCTTAAAGAAGTAAATGAATACCCTGAGAGATTTAGTCCAAATGCGGTGTTGAGGCCTGTATATCAGGAATGTATTCTGCCTAACATTGCCTACGTTGGTGGCGGAGCAGAGGTATCCTATTGGTTACAGCTGAAATCGGTGTTTGATAGTTTGAAAGTGTTTTACCCGATGGTGTTGATGCGCGATTCGGCAATAATTATTCCATCGGCAATCAGTCGAATTACAAAAAAGCTTGAGCTTAATCATTCTTTTCTGAAATTTAAGAAAGACGAATTACTAAGAAAACTTATTTTAGAAAAATCAGAAGGAAAAATACTAATTGATGAGCATCAAAAAGTAATTGAAAATGAATTTTACAAAATGGAAAAATTGGCTTTGGGTATCGATTATTCGTTGGACAAATCAGTGATTTCAGCATTGGTAAAAACTAACAAGCTTCTTAAAAATCTTCAGAAAAAATTAATTAGAGCTGAAAAAAGAAAGAACACAGAGTTGATTGTTCAAATTGAACGAATCTACGATTGTATTTTCCCAAATGGAATCCTTCAAGAGAGAATTGACAATGTGATTCCTTTTTTAAATTCAGAAAATGAATCACTTTTTGACTCTATGCTCAATTCTTTTAATCCTTTAAATGCTACTCTAAAATTGATAGATTTAAAACAGCCCAATTGATTGTATATTTAAATAGCAAGCCATAACTGTTCATCGGAGTTTTGAGCCGTTAATTGAAAATATAGCTGACATTATTATTAAATATAGTTCATTCGTAATCTATGTTTTCAGTTAAAAACATTTGAAATATCAAACAACCATAATTCTATTTATTTTTATAAAGTCAATTTTCAAAGGCTTTTCAAAAGAGCTATGACAAGGCCATTAAGCGATTAGAAAAGCTACAGAATAAATACGATAAAGTAACAACCACTCAATGTTAATTGTATAACAAGCAGAGCGAAAGCAAGAGGTTGAAAAAATATTGGTGGATCTAGATGATTACAAAGACATTACGCTAACCGTATAATTTTAATAAGAACCTTTTGTTATTTATCTAAGATAATGGAATAGAAAATTAGGCGCAATTACGTGTTTCAAGTTTTGATTTCAGAAAACTGTTTTATGTATTTTATAAAATACTTAATTCTATGTTGAAAACACCTTAAATAAGCTGACGCTTAGAGCATCCAAAAATATATTTTTGCGTATGCATCAAAAGCTATTTATTCTCGATTTTGGTTCACAGTACACTCAGCTAATAGCACGCAGAGTGCGTGAGCAAAATGTATTCTGTGAAATTTTTCCATATAATAAGTTGCCTAAAATTGATGAAACCGTAAAGGGGGTTATTTTTTCAGGCAGTCCATTTTCGGTGAACGATCCAAAAGCACTAATTGCACCAGTTGAAATGGTAAAAGGTAAGGTACCTTTATTAGGCGTATGTTATGGTGCTCAGTTTATGGCAAAACATTTTGGCGGTAATGTACAAGCTTCTAAAACCAGAGAGTATGGAAGGGCTTATTTAACCATGGTTAGAAGCAATAAATTGCTTAAAAATGTATCTCCAACTTCTCAAGTTTGGATGTCGCATGCTGATACAATTTTGGAATTACCCGATAACTCTGAGTTAATATGTAGCACCAATGATGTTGAGGTTGCAGGGTTCAAGTTTACTGACGATGAAACGTATTGTTTACAATTCCATCCTGAAGTTTTTCATTCAACTGATGGTCCGACTATTATAAAAAATTTTTTGGTTGATATTTGTGGCTTTGAGCAAGACTGGACACCAGATTCATTTGTCGAAGAAACAGTTGAAAGTTTGTCGGAACAAATAGGCAACGATAAAGTAGTTTTAGGATTAAGTGGAGGCGTTGACTCGTCGGTAGCAGCAGTATTGGTGCACAAAGCAATTGCTGAAAATTTGTATTGCATTTTTGTTGACAACGGATTACTTCGTAAAAATGAATTTGAAGAGGTTTTAGAACAATATAAAGATTTAGGTTTAAATGTGCTTGGCGTTGATGCAAAAGATAAATTTTACAATGCATTAAAAGGATTGAAAGATCCAGAAGAAAAACGAAAAGCAATTGGTAAAACCTTTATTGATGTTTTTGATGAAGAAGCCCATAAGTTGGAAGGTGTAAAATGGCTGGGACAAGGAACAATATATCCTGATGTTATTGAATCAGTTTCAGTAAAAGGACCATCTGCAACCATAAAATCTCACCATAATGTTGGTGGGCTTCCTGATTATATGAAATTAAAATTGGTTGAGCCGTTAAGAAACCTGTTTAAAGATGAGGTAAGGCGAGTGGGGTACTCCATGGGGTTAAGTAAAGAAATACTTGGTCGTCACCCATTTCCTGGACCGGGTCTAGGAATCAGAATTCTTGGAGATATAACTCCTGAAAAGGTTCACATGTTACAAGAAGTAGACGCTATCTACATAAATGGATTAAAAGAAGACGGATTGTATGATGAGGTTTGGCAAGCGGGCTCAATTTTATTACCGGTACAATCAGTTGGAGTGATGGGTGATGAAAGAACATATGAAAATGCTGTTGCTTTGCGAGCAGTTTCATCAACAGATGGAATGACGGCTGATTGGGTTCATTTGCCCTATGAATTTTTGGCACGAATTTCTAATAGAATAATCAACAACGTAAAAGGAATTAATAGAGTGGTATACGATATCAGTTCAAAGCCACCAGCAACTATCGAATGGGAATAAAAAGACAAATTTCATTTTTATTGTTTTTAGTGTCTATTCTGGGGTATTCTCAGAATGCATTTACTCAGGTAGAAGCTGAAAATTATATCATTCACAAAATTGATGGAAACAAGTACTACTTACATACAGTTAAAAAAGGCAATACCCTTTATTCGCTGTCAAAAGCTTATGCAATTGAAATAAGCGACTTAGTAAGTGAAAACCCAGGCGTAAAAGATGGATTAACGATTAATCAGATTATTAAAATACCCGTTAAACACGTTGATAAAAAGGAGTTTAAAAGCAACCAGGTTGGAATAGAAGGTAATTTTGTAACTCATCTGGTTAAACCACAAGAAACCTTATTTTCTCTTAAAAAGAAGTATGGAGTAGGTATAGAATCGATTTTGAAAGAAAACCCAGAAGCTGCTGATGGGCTAAAAATAGGAATGACCTTGAAAATTCCAGTAATTTATGATGCTAAAGCTCCAAAGGTATCCACTAAGCCCGCAGAACCAGACTCGTTTATAGCGCACATAATTAAACCAAAAGAAACGCTGTACTCGTTAGCTAAAACCTATGAGGTGAGCATTGATACTTTAATATGGGTAAATCACGGTCTGCCAAGTGGATTAAGCGTTGGGCAGCAATTGCGAATCCCAAAATTAACAGAGGAATACGGCAAAAAAAAGAAAAATAGACAAGCAAAAACGCGATATGAATTACTAGGAGAGTTAGCTAAACGCGATACCAATATGGTGAAAGACACCTATAATATTGCTGTTTTTCTGCCATTTTATTTAGATATTAATGATACCATAGAAGTAAATAAAACTGAAATTGATGAGGAAACAGTATATTCAAAAGCAACAGTAGCTATTGATATTTATAAAGGTATGATGTTGGCCATAGATAGCATTAAAGGAACTAAGGCCAATTTTAACATTAAGATTTTTGATACAGCCAACGATTCAAATAAAATAATTGAAATCATTTATGATACAAGTTTCACGGATTTTGATTTAGTTATTGGACCGCTTTATAAATCTAACTTTTTAATGGTCTCTGAGAGATGTAAAAAGTTTGGGATACATCAAGTTTCACCGGTGCCGCTATCAAATAAAATACTGTTAGGAAATCCACATGTTTCTAAAATTGTTCCATCGTTGCCAAACCATGTTAAAGCAATAACTAATTATGTTTTGGATACAAGTGATAGTGCTGAAGTCATTCTAATAAATAGTTATCGAGTTAGAGATGAAACGTTATATAATCTTGCTAAACGAGAAATTGAAGAGTTCGAAATGTTGTATTATGATTCTCTGTATTTAGATACTATTAAGACATTAAAACTATATGAAATAGACACGAACATCATAAACGCGACATTCAAAGATTCTGGTGTCTATAATATAATTGTTCCATCAAAAGATCAGGTTTTTGTAACTGAACTCGTTGTGGCTTTAATGAAAAAAACAGACCGTTGCTCAATTAATGTTTATGGAATTGAGCCTTGGGAGAATTACGATAATTTGGATATTAATCATCTTCATAAGCTAAATTTGCACATTACAAAGTCGTTTTTTACAAATGAATCTAACCCAAAGGTTACCAATTTTTACAATCAATATTTTAGGCGATACGCTACATTCCCGAACGTTTATGGTTTTACGGGCTTTAACGCTACTTACTTTTATTTAAAAGCATTAGACCATTACGGGTTGTACTTTCCAAAAAAATACGATGAGTTTCATGCCATATACCCCGATTTTGGTTTTGATTTTTATCAAACAGGTATAGAGAGCGGCTTTGAAAATAAATTTGTTACGGTTGTAAAGTATATTGATTTTCAGTTAGTTGAGCAATAAAAGTAAGGAATACCTTTATTTGAACTAACATATAGTTGTTTAGGCTTTTCTTACAGTGCTATTTAGATTATCTTAAATCAATTACATCGTCGGCTCTTGATTCATCAAAATCAAATGTTGTAGAAGTAACAGGCAAATTTGTTTTTAAATTCTTTAGCTCATAAGTGAAAATATTTCCGTCTTTAGATTTTACTATCATGGAATGAATTTGAGACTCAGCTTTAATAACTTTAACCACAATGGTATGGTAAGATTTCTCACCAGCGTTAATTGGAAATAGATTAATTGAATGAATTGCTTTGCCCTCGATTACTTCTTCTTTGTCGTAAATAAATTTAAATCCCTTTTGGTAAACATTAAATATGTTAGCGGGGTTCAGAAAACCTTCTTCGTCTTCTGACTCGTCTGGTACATCCGAAACTTGTACTTCGCCATCATCTTCAATAAAAGTCCAAACCGTTGTTCCGTTAGAAACTATTTCTTGTCCAGCAATTTTTAATCTGTAATTGTTGCCTGAAAAAAACACATTGCCTTCTTGAGTTTCATCAATGCCATCTGCTTTATTTACCAGCTTGTAAACAAAGTCAGCACTTATGCTTTTGTAGGTCTTGTTTTTGTCGCTCATCCTATCAAGAATCTCTTTTGCTTTTGGATCTTTTGGGGTTAAATCATCTTTATTTTGAGCAAAAGTTATTGTGCTAAATAGAATAAAAACTGTTGTTATTAATGTTAATTTCATAATGTAAATTTTTATTTTTTGAGACTATTCAATAAATGTTCCAAACTAACTTCATCCGGAATTAAAACTTGACGCGCTTTACTTCCTTCAAACTGACCAATAATTCCTGCAGCTTCTAATTGGTCAACAATTCGTCCTGCGCGGTTATATCCTAGTTTTAATCGTCTTTGCAATAATGATGCAGAGCCCTGTTGATTATTAACAACAACGCGAGCCGCATCTTCAAACAATATGTCACGGTCTATATCTTCAATAGAACCCGATCCTCCTTCAGATACTTCTCCTTCAAACTCAGGCAATAATAATGCATCAGGGTATCCTTGTTGATCTCCGATATATTCGCAAATGGCTTCAACTTCAGGTGTATCAACAAAAGCACATTGCAATCGTATCATCATGCTTCCGGTTGATAAAAGCATATCTCCTCTGCCAATTAACTGGTCAGCTCCACCTGTATCTAAAATTGTTTTAGAGTCAATTCTAGAGGTCACTCTAAAAGCAATACGGGTAGGGAAGTTGGCTTTAATCGTTCCTGTAATAATATTTACCGAAGGTCTTTGAGTCGCTATAATTAAATGAATTCCAATAGCTCTAGCTAATTGAGCAATTCTTGCAATAGGTGTTTCAACTTCTTTCCCAGCAGTCATAATTAAATCGGCAAATTCATCAACAACAACAACTATATAAGGAAGGTATCTATGACCGTTTTCAGGATTTAATTTACGTTGTATGAATTTTCTGTTGTATTCAATTATGTTACGGGCAGTACCTTTTTTAAGCATTTCATAACGGTCGTCCATTTCAATACAAAGTGAATTTAAGGTTGCTACTACTTTACTTGTGTCGGTTATAATGGCTTCTTCTTCGTTTGGAAGTTTGGCTAAATAATGTCTTTCAATTTTGTTAAATAAGGTAAGTTCTACTTTCTTAGGATCAACCAATACAAATTTTACCTGCGAAGGGTGCTTTTTGTAGAGCAAAGAAACAAGCATTGCATTTAATCCAACCGATTTACCTTGACCAGTGGCACCAGCCATTAAACAATGCGGCATTTTAGCAAGATCAATAGTAAACGTTTCATTGGTAATTGTTTTACCTAAAACAATAGGTAATTCCATGTCAGTTTTCTGAAACTTCTCTGATGATACAACAGCTCGCATTGATACAATTTCTGGCTTCTGATTAGGAACTTCAATGCCAATAGTTCCTTTTCCTGGAATAGGTGCTATTATTCTAATTCCCAGAGCAGCCAGTGATAAGGCAATATCATCTTCTAAGTTTTTAATTTTAGAAATACGAACACCCGGAGCCGGGATAATTTCATACAAAGTGACAGTCGGGCCAATGGTTGCTTTTATTTTTGAAATTTCGATGTTGTAATTTTTCAGGGTCTGAACAATTTTATTCTTATTCTCCTCAAGCTCTTCTCTGTTAACTACAATTTTGTCTTCCCCATGAGATTTTAACAAATCAATTGGGGGCATTTTGAACTTAGATAACTCTAAGGTTGGATCAAACTCTCCAAAGTCGTTAACTAATTTATTAACCTCTTTTTTGCTCAGTTTTTCTTCAACTATAGTCTTTATATCAAGCGATAATTCTTCTTCTTCTTCATTAACACTTTCGTCATCAGCAATCGTTGTAGTTTCAACAATTGGTTCAAGTTCTGTTTCAACGAGTTCTAATTCATTAGAGGCTACTTCAATTGTTTCATTGCTGCTATCCTCTGATAAAATGATTGATTCTTCAATTATATTTTTTTCCGTACCTGAAACTTCAATTGAAAGAGATGCGCCATTATTAACCTGTTCAGCTATTGATTCAATCTCTTTATTTTCTTCTTCTACTATGTCGCTTTGAGCTGTTGCGTTATTCAAGTTAGGTTCATTATCGATTTCACTTGTTGAATTATTTTTATTGAATAGATTATCAATGAAATCAAACTGAAAACTAAAATTTAGCGCTAAAAACCCTATCAATATAAAGGTTAATAAAAATCCCGTACCTATAGACCCAAGGCCAGTTATTAAAAATTTATTTACTTCATAACCAAAAGCACCACCTAAATACAATAAACTATCATCAAAAATAAAAGCCATCAGTAAAGACAACCAAATAATCACAAAAAATGAATACTTAAAAGTTTTACGAAGAGGTAATAAACTTATTCGAAACAATATTTTGAAACCAAGAAGAAACACAATTAATACAATAATGAATGCTGATATTCCAAAAGACCCATGAATTAACATGTGGGAAATTTCTGCTCCAATTTTACCTAACCAATTTTCAACCTTAACTTCTGTATTAAAAAGAAGTTCGAAGAATGTTGATCCAACTACTTTGTCCTGATCATTTTTCCATGTAAAAATGAATGAAGTAAACGCAATAAGCATATATATTGATGATAACATGAATGTTAACCCAACGATGCGTTTAAATTTTTTAGATTTAATAAATCTTTTAAAATACAATGAAAAATTTGAAGGCTTTGTGTCTTCTTTTCGTTTACCCATAATGGTCTCTAAATTAGACCAAAAGTATTCTTTAAGAACCGTTGCATCTAAAACACAATGACAGAGTTTTCCACCAATGTTTTAAACAATTAAGGAGGGTATCAATTCAGGAAATTGATAAACGTTTCTTTAATTTTGTATTCCATTCTTCTGTTTGGAATTTTCTGGTATTCTTTCGGAACAGCTAAATCATCAAGATCTATTTCCTTATTAATAACTTCAACCGCTGTCATTTTCATCGTAAGGTCGTATTTTGAAATACTGTATTCCATCATTACTCCAGGAACACCTTTAATTGGGTTGCACCAATTTGGATCGTCAAGAGCAAAATGCGTGGTATAAAAAACCTCTGTATCCTCTAAATCCTTTTTTTCGAAATCAACAATCATTCTATGACAAGTATATCCAGCAATTTCTTTTGTATCACTTGTTGGAATTAATGTGAATTTTGGGTATTCACCATTCATGGTAATAATGCTTTCAGCATCATACGATGATTTATACTTAACATTTATCAGTTTGAGTAAATAATCCATTTTTTTTGTTGTGCAATCTGTAACATATCCAGTTTTAAATAATCCTAGCCCAGCTGCCCATTCGTGGCTGTATTTGTTGTCTTTAAAGGACATCTCCATGTTTTCAGGCATAAACTTTAAAACTATATTGTTACTGTCTAATTCAGGATAAGTAACTTCAAATTCAATCGTACCTTGTGACAATGGTTTGCCAACTTCTTTAACCTCACAACTGATGAAAATTAGCGTGAAAATTGCCAAAAGGATTACAGTTAATATTTTTAAATTTTGCATATATTTATTTGAGGAGGAGTAAAAATATCAAACTTATTGTTCTAACGAGAATAATCACGCTTAAATTTGCATAATTGTCGACAAACTCAACAATATTTCCTTGAACAGATAACTTATTAACATATGAACGGTATTTCTTTAGTTTTAAATAAATCAGAAATCGGTGCTGGAACCAGAGGTTCAAGCCTAGGGCCTGAAGCTATTGAGGTGGCAGCCATCAATGAACAATCTGAAATTTTCAATAGATATAAACGAGTTAAAATAGTGCACAATAACGAATCTATTTATAATGAGGTAACTACTCCTAGTGCGATTAGGATAGAGCAGATGCACGATCTATATCAATCTATATCAAATACCATAAGTGATCAATTGTTCGACGATAAGTTCGCTTTGGTTTTTTCAGGCGATCATGGTTCATCCGGTGGCACCATAGCTGGGGTTAAGAAAGCTTTTCCTTTTGATGAAATAGGCGTTGTATGGATTGATGCTCATGGCGATTTACACTCTCCTTATACATCGCCAACAGGCAATATGCATGGAATGCCTTTAAGCACTGCATTAAGTGTTGATAATACTGATTATGCTATAAGCGAACTTAATGATAAAACGATATCTCTTTGGAATAAAATAAAGAACCTAGATGGTGTTTCTCCTAAAATAAAGCCTGAAAATTTGGTGATGCTAGGAGTAAGAGATACTGAGCTTGCCGAAGATATGCTAATGAAAAACTTAGGTATTCGAAATTATACTGTAGAGGAAATCAGGAAAGAGCCCACCAATAGTATAGCAAAACGTGTGCTAAATAGACTTGATAATTGTGGTAAAATTTACATTTCTTTTGATGTAGATGTAATGGACTGTGATTTGATTTCGCATGGAACAGGAACCCCGGTACCAAATGGGTTAATGCCAAAACATATTATTGATATAGTTACCAAAATAGTAAAATCCGGAAAAGTTGTTTGCCTCGAATTTGTGGAAGTAAACCCTACTCTGGATGAGAAAAAAAACAGAATGGCTGAAGCTGCTTTTGAAGTTTTAAAAGAAGTATTGCCGATTATTGAAAAATTTAGCACAACATAAAATTCCTTAATGACAAAAAATTTATCAGACCAGATTAAAAGTATGGTTGGTCAACTTTTGGAAAGTGAAATTTCTGATAGTTTAATTCAATTGCAACAAACGCGTAAAGATTTTGAAGGAGACATTACTCTTGTTGTTTTTCCTTTGGTAAAACAGTTTAGAAAATCCCCCGAACAAACCGCTCAATTATTAGGTGAAAACATAGTTGAGAAGATAGAATTTGTTGAGAAATTTAATGTGGTAAAAGGATTTTTGAATCTTTCATTTATAAATGAATATTGGGTGCAAAGGTTTCAAATTCAATCAGGAGATGCCAATTGGGGTGAAGCAATAGCAAATTCTTCAGGAAAAACAGTATTGGTCGAATATTCATCACCAAACACAAATAAACCGCTGCATTTAGGGCACCTCAGAAACAACTTTTTAGGTTATTCCGTTTCTAATATTTTAGAGGCGAATGGACATGAAGTGAAAAAAGTCCAAATTATAAACGACCGCGGAATCCATATCTGTAAATCGATGGTGGCTTGGCAGAAATATGGAAACAATGAAACACCTGAATCTACCGGTATCAAAGGCGATAAGCTTATAGGTGAATACTATGTTAAGTTTGATCAAGTATATAAAGAGCAGATAAAAGAACTGGAAGCATCTGGTCAAACCGAGAAAGAAGCAAAAAGTCAAGCTCCAATTTTCAAAGAAGCACAACAAATGTTGCTAAAATGGGAGGCAAAAGATACAGATGTTTATTCCCTATGGGAAAAAATGAACGATTGGGTTTATAAAGGCTTTGATCAAACCTATAAAACCATGGGTGTTGATTTCGATAAACTTTATTATGAATCAGAGACCTATTTACTTGGAAAGGATGTTATTGCTGATGGTATTAAACAAGGTAAATTTTATGCAAAAGATGACGGAAGTGTTTGGATAGATTTAACGTCGAAAGGGTTAGATGAAAAACTGTTGTTGCGTTCAGATGGAACTGCAGTATATATGACCCAAGATATTGGGACGGCTATTTTGAGGAAACAAGATTTCCCTAAGCTTAAACAACTTATTTATACGGTAGGCAACGAACAAGATTATCATTTTAAGGTGTTGTTTTTAATCTTAGCAGAACTTGGTTATGATTTCGCGAAAAATTGTTTTCATTTAAGTTACGGAATGGTTGATTTACCTTCTGGTAAAATGAAATCGCGCGAAGGAAATGTAGTTGATGCGGATGATTTAATGGAGGATATGTTTGCTACCGCAAAAGCTAAAAGCGAAGAATTAGGGAAAGTAGAAGGGTTATCACAACAAGAGCAAGATGATTTGTTTCGTCAAATTGGATTATCTGCTCTAAAGTATTTTATACTTAAGGTAGATCCTAAAAAGAAAATGCTTTTTAATCCTGAAGAATCAATTGATTTTACCGGTAATACGGGTCCATTTATTCAATATACTTTTGCACGTATTCAAGCACTTTTAAGGAGAGGAAACATTCAAGATACTTCCTTAGCGCACGATTTACTTTTGGATATTGAAGAGAAAAATCTAATAAAAAAAATAGACTTATATCCTTCTATTATAGGAGAAGCAGGTAAAGAATTTAGTCCTGCCATTGTAGCGAATTACATTTATGATTTGGTAAAAGAATACAATCACTTTTACCAAAACATACAGATATTCGGAACCGATAAAGAGAACTTCAGATTGCAACTTTCTCAGAAAGCTGGTTTGGTAGTGAAATCGGGTATGAATTTATTGGGCATTGAAGTGCCTAACAAAATGTAGAATCACTCAAAAAGTTAATTTTGCATACCATAATTTGGTTAAACTATGTTTGAAAATTTACAAGATAGATTAGAGAGATCTTTTAAAATATTAAAAGGACAAGGACAGATTACTGAAATTAACGTTGCTGAAACGTTGAAAGATGTTCGCAGAGCATTGCTTGATGCTGATGTTAATTACAAAATCGCAAAAAATTTTACTGATCAGATAAAGGAAAAAGCGCTTGGAGCTGATGTGCTTAATGCTATTTCGCCAAGCCAATTGATGGTTAAGATCACTCACGAGGAGCTCTCAAATTTAATGGGTGGTGATAAGGTTGATATTAACCTGACTGGAAATCCTTCTGTTATTTTAATGGCTGGTTTGCAAGGGTCAGGTAAAACTACACACTCAGGTAAACTAGCCGCGCATCTTAAGAAAAAAGGAAAAAAACCATTGTTGGTGGCTTGTGATGTATACCGTCCTGCGGCAATAGATCAGTTACAAGTAGTTGGTGAGTCAATTGAAACTGAGGTGTACTCTGATAAATCAAACAACGACCCAGTATCGATTGCTCAAAATGGTATTAAGTATGCCAGAGCAAATGGTCATAATGTTGTTATTGTAGATACGGCCGGTCGTTTGGCGGTTGATGAGAAAATGATGACGGAAATTGCTGCTATTAAAAAAGCAATTAATCCACAAGAAATTCTGTTTGTGGTAGATGCAATGACGGGGCAAGATGCGGTTAACACGGCAAAAGAGTTTAACGATAGACTTGATTTTGATGGTGTAATTTTAACCAAATTAGATGGTGATACTAGAGGTGGGGCAGCGCTGTCTATCCGACAGGTAGTTAATAAGCCAATAAAGTTTGTTGGTACTGGTGAAAAAATGGATGCTCTTGACATTTTCTACCCAAGTAGGATGTCTGATCGTATTTTGGGAATGGGTGATATTGTTTCATTGGTGGAACTTGCTCAGGAACAATTCGATGAGAAAGAAGCCATTAAACTGCAGCGAAAAATTGCTAAAGACCAATTTAACTTTAACGATTTTTATAAGCAAATACAGCAAATTAAAAAAATGGGTAATTTGAAAGACGTTGCAGGAATGATTCCTGGCGTTGGTAAAGCCCTTAAAAATGTAGACATTGAAGATGATGCTTTTAAAAGTATAGAGGCAATTATTCAATCAATGACCGAAGAGGAAAAAGAGAACCCACAATTACTTGATGGTAGCAGAAGAAAACGAATTGCAAAAGGTTCGGGTAACGATGTTTCTGAAGTAAATAAGCTGATTAAACAATTTTCTGAAACCAGAAAAGTAATGAAGCTGATGAGCAACAAAAACAACATGGCTAAAATGATGCAAAAAATGAAGAATATGCCTGGTATGAGTAATGTAGGAAAATAAAAAGTGGCCTGAAGTAGGCTCAATTCAAAACTTTAAAAATTAGATTATGGCGAAAATATTAAGTGGCAAAGAAACCTTTGCTGAAATTCGAAATGAATTAATTGATAAAGTTTTAAAGCTTAAAGAAGAAGGAAAAAGACCACCACATTTAGCCGCAGTTTTGGTAGGAGCTTTTGGCCCAAGCCTTACTTATGTTAGCGCTAAGGTTAAGGATTGTGAAAAAATAGGATTCGGGCATTCGCTAATTGAACTATCATCTGACGTGACTGAAGAACAATTGCTTGAAAAAGTAAATGAACTTAACGAAAATCCAGAAGTTGATGGTTTTATTGTTCAGTTACCACTTCCAAAACACATTAATGAAAACAACATTATTGAGGCCATTGATCCTAGAAAAGATGTAGATGGGTTTCATCCATCTAATGTAGGGAAAATGGTTTTGGGTTTACCAACTTTTGTACCTGCAACACCGCTTGGTGCAGTTGAGTTGTTAAAACGGAACAACATTGAAACAGCCGGTAAGCATTGTGTGGTGATTGGTAGAAGCAACATTGTTGGAACACCGGTTTCTATTCTTTTATCAAGAAAAGCAAACCCTGGTAACTGTACAGTTACATTAACACATTCTAGAACAAAAAATCTTACTGAAATTACCAAACAAGCCGATATTATTATTGCAGCCATTGGCAAAGCTAAGTTTGTAACTGTTGATATGGTGAAACCTGGAGCCGTAATTATTGATGTTGGTATTCATCACATTGAAGATACATCAAAGAAAAGCGGTTACCGTTTGGTTGGTGATGTAGATTTTGATGGAGTAGTAGATAAGGTATCTGCTATATCTCCCGTTCCGGGTGGTGCAGGACCAATGACGCGAGCTGCATTGTTACTCAATACTATGATTGCTTATAACAACAAATTTTAGCTCATTTAAGGACAACTGACAGGTTATGAATTAGAATGCGCTACTAGAAGATTACTTTTGATTAATCCATAACATTTCTAAACTCTAGTTAAGACAATACAGCGATTGCCTCATAGAATTAAAGGCATTAAAAGTTGTTGGTTAGTTTTAATTTAAATCTTCTATTCAGCCCTTCCGATATAAAAACCTACGGTTTTTTCGCTCTCGTTGCCTAATTTATCACGAGCAACAATTCGCATGGTGTAAAATTTCTTTTTCTTGAATTTAGGTAATTCAGAAATATCCAAAGTCTGAGGGCTAGAGTAATCAGTAAGAGGTCCGTCATCTAGGCTGTAAAGAATTCTGTCGTTTCCAACTTTTTTATCAGTTGCACCTAAATAAATACGGGTATAATTTGGGTAAATATTTACCTCTTTGCCATCCTTTGATTTAGAACCAACAGCTTCAATACTGAAATTGTAATAAATTTCTGGAGGCGTATTGTCTACGTGACACTTGCTTTCCTTAACTGTTTCAACATTATTTATATTGTCAGTAGCTTTAAACGTAATGTTATGAGGGCCTTCTGGGTCAATAGTAAACTCAGCATAATCTTTCATTCCAGCACCATCTATCGAATATTCTGTTTTCTGAACACCTGATTGGCCATCGCGTGATCTTAATTTAATTTTTGTTTTGTTATTGATAAACAATTCTCCTTGTTTAAAAAATTGAGGCGAACCATAAGTAATACCTGTTTCAGGAGTTTCATTATCCATATAAAATGTTTTGAAAGTATTACCTGAAAGGTTTTCAACGTTATCATTAGCGTCAAATTTAATGGTATGTAATCCTGTATTCGAAGGCATTGATATGTTAGATGCATAGTTTGCTCTTTCACCACCGTCAATTCTATAATAAATGTTTTTTACTCCTGCTTTATTATCTGTTGCAGATAACGAAACAGTAGTTCTTGGGGAAATATACAAGTACTTTCCTTTAAACTGGTCACCATTTACAGCATGATCTGTTTCAGGTGCTATTCTATCTAAATAGAAAGAGAAAGAGATCTTCGTTTCACTGTTTTTTACATTATCAATTGCGTAATAAACCAAAGTATGACCTCCGTCTTTTAAACCGTTCATTGATGCCTGCGACCCATAAAATCTGTCCGAACCGCCATCGTAGGTGTAATATGTTTTATTAACTCCAGATAAAGCATCTGTTGACGAAAGTTTAAATAAGGTAGAAGGAGACAGAATAGTGCTGTTGTGAACAATTCCATCAATTGTATGATTTGAACTTGGCGAGGTTAAATCAACAACAAAAGACTTTGATCTTGTTTTTTCAGCATTACCCACATTATCATGAGCATAATAATTAAGTGTAAACTCACCTTGCGTATTCATGTTAATAGTTGATCCGTAATCAGAAAAACTTGAGCCTGTTGTAAAATGAATTTTGTTAACTCCTGATACTCCATCTCTTGATGTTAAATCAACTTGTAATCCCGCACCGTAAAAAGTTTTGCCTTTTCTGTAAACAGGAGCTCCTGAAAACTTTGATGATGTATTAGGGGCTAATCCATCCGCGTATAATTCATAAAGCACTTCTTGAGCAGGGTTAACGGCTTTTTTAGATTCTGGGTCAACGGCCCATTTTGACCTTATATAGTTAATGCCTTCAGTATCCAAATACATAGGATCGGCATATTTTGCCGTTGCCTTGCTTTTTAAATCGTAGTTTTCTCCTGCTGGAGAAGTACTAAACTTAAGGTATAAAGGCAGTCCTTTTTGAACATAAGTGTTGCCATCATTTAAATAGACTTTCTTTTCGTGATCTGCTTGAGCAGGCTCTTGTGATTTTCCAATAAATGCAATAAATAATAATACGGTTAACAAATAATATTTCATAAAACGGGGTTTGTTAGATGATAAAATTAAGTTTTTTGGTCATATCATTCTATGAATCGTCAGTTAAATTGAAATTCTATTCAATTTTTAAACAAATCATTCATTTTTTGTAGCTGATCTCACACTAAAAAACTGTAAATTGGTTGTTTCTTTGAACAGTTCAAAAACACCTTCTTTTCTTTTTATTCATTTCTTTGTTGTTTTTTAATACGGTGCAAAATAGTCTTTACATAGAAGGAAATAAAACAGAACAATAAGTTCGTCAGGTGAAACTCATTTTGCAACTTCTAAAACTGTAGTTGATTACAGCCGAACATCAGTAAGGGAAAGAGTAGTTTTTGGAACAAATGAAGAAGGAGCGCTTCAACCATATGGTGTTTATTGGAGACTTGTAGCTAATGAATATGCAGAAGCTGTTGGAAAAATTAATTTTGATTTTGCAGACACAAGAATTGCTGTTCCTTTCCAAGTAGTTTAGGTTATGATGAAAATTTTTAAAGTATTAGGATTATTGATTCTAACAATGGTGTCGTTGATTCTGATTGTAGGACTATTGTTTGTGAATTTAAGCCCACAATTTGGTGGTTCACCAACCGAAGAGCAAACAGAGTCGTATTCAAAAACTGGTCATTACAAAGAAGGGGTTTTTGTAAACGAACTCGAAACCAATATGGACATGGACTTTTCGGCCATGTATGAAACTATGTTGGAATTTATAAAAGGTGGTGAAAATCTTCAACCTAAGGAAGACCTTCCGGTTAAAAAGATCGAAGCTCAATGGATAGAGCAAAACAAGAACCAACTCACTAAGTTAACTTGGTTTGGACATTCAGCCTTTTTACTTCAACTTGATGGAAAAAAGATACTTATTGATCCAATGTTAGGTGAGTCACCAGCTCCTCATCCAATGATAGGCGTAAAAAGGTATAATAAAGAAATCCCTATCGAAATTAAAAACTTGCCTTTCATTGATTTCGTTATTATTTCACACGATCACTACGATCACCTTGACTATGAATCAGTAATGAAACTGAAAGGTAAAGTAGGGAAGTTTTACATGCCCTTAGGAGTAGGCACCCATTTTAAAAGTTGGGGGTTTGATGAAAATCAGATTTTAGAACTAGATTGGTGGGACGAAACCATGGAAGACAATATAAAATTGGTATGTACGCCTTCACGTCATTTTTCTGGTCGAGGCTTAACAGATAGATCTGCTACGTTATGGTCTAGTTGGGTTATTTTATCTGAAAAAAAGAAAATTTACTTCAGTGGTGACGGAGGGTTTGGGCCTCATTTTAAAGAAATTGGAGATAAATACGGCCCTTTTGATGTTGGATTAATGGAATGTGGGCAATACAATAAAAACTGGGCGCAAATTCATATGATGCCTGAACAAACTGTGCAAGCTACAATTGATGTTGGAGCACAATGGTTGGTTCCTGTGCATTGGGGTGCTTTTACGCTTTCATTGCACGATTGGACAGATCCTATTGAGCGAGTTAGCGCTGAGGCAAAAAGAAAAAATGTTAATATTAGTACACCAGCAATTGGTGAAACTATTGTTTTGGAGCATTCTCTTTTTCCTAATTCAGTTTGGTGGAAAGGACTATAAACCTTTCATTTACATAGTATAATTAATTCAGTTAATTTGGTCATGTAAATTCAAGATATAAAAGAATGAAAAAGGGCCGCTTAATTTTATTCATATTAATATTGGTAACAGGTTTCTCAATAACCTTTGCTGATAGTTTTAAAAGTCAAAATCAGGTAGAAATCATTTCATCTGATCGATACACCGATGTTAAGCAATTAATTTCAGAAAAGGTATACAAGTACGGAGCTTCAGAGGTATTAGTTGTTTTGGATATCGACAATACAATTCTAACTAGCGATGTTGATTTAGGATCAGATATTTGGTATCAATGGCAACGCGGTAAACTGGAAGTTAAACCGACCGAAAATCAAAAAGTATCGTGTTTGTTTGAAGATGCAATTGGTTTACTTTACGAACTTGGAACCATGCATTTAACGGATACCAATTTACCAACGTTTATCAACGAATGGCAATCTCAAAATATAAGTTTGTTTGCTTTAACCTCAAGAAGTCCAAGATACAGAACAGCTACAGAGCGAGAACTTAAAAAACAAGGAATCGATTTAACTAAAACCGCAATAAGGCCTATTAACGATTCTTTGCCGGTGTACAGATATAATTTGAAACGAGAAATGAGTTATATGAAAGGTGTTATGATGACTTCAGGCATGAACAAAGGAGAAATGTTAGCGCATATGTTGGCTAAAACAGACCGTTCTTTTTCAGCTGTAGTTTTTGTTGATGATTCTGAAAAAAACGTACAAGCTCTGCTCAATGAATTTAAACTAAAACCAATCGATTTTACTATTTTCCATTACACCAAAATTGAAGAGGAGCGAATTGAGAAATTCGGTTCAGTTTTATCACAAGAACAAGCCAATAAAATGGATGCTGATTGGAAAGCATTAAACACTACTTTGAACGAAATTTTCCCAAACCGAACAGGCAGCTGTGTTAGTATAAATTAAAAACTAATAAAAAATTGAGCATTAACCAAAAGCTTTTTGAAGCCCATTTAATTACAGAAAAACAGTTCGGGTTTTTAGAATCTGTACGTACAGAAAAGGTAGTTTCTTTATACTATGAGCTGCGCCTAGTGCTATACTTGGGCATAATGCTTTTAACCGGAGGTTTGGGTTATTTGGCTTACGAAAACATTGGTAGTATAGGGCATATTCTATTAATGCTTCTTATGGCAGGCCTTATTGCTTTTGGCTATTATCATATTCTTAAAAAATCAAAGCCTTATTCCGTTTTTAAAGTTGACCATGGCTCAGTTTATCTCGATTATTTGGTGGTACTTATTGCTTTATTAATTATCGGTTTGTTTAGTTACGTTCAAATCTATTTTAATTTAATAGAAATACTAATCAATTGGACTTCATTGATAAGTGCCGCTTTGTTTTTCTATATGGCTTATCGCTTCGATAATAAGATATTATTATCAATGGCAATAACAGCGTTGATTGCAACTTTTGGGTTAACAATAACTCCGGTAGGTTGGATAAAAGGTGAATGGTTTCAAACCACGCATCTTTATATAATTTCAATCGTTTCAGGAATTGGATTGGTTGTGCTTGGCTATTATTTGGCGAAAAAAAGCATCAAGCAACACTTTTTATTTTCTTATCAAAACTATGGCTTACTGCTTTTTTATGTGGGTTTACTTTCAGCCATTTTTGATAGCCACAACGGTATTCTATATGCTTTAATTACTTCAGTTGCATCAGTGTTAATATTGATTTACTCTTGGGAAACAAAACAGTTTTTATTCTTTTTATACAGTATGCTAACAGCATACATTGCTGTTACCTTTTTAGTTTTTAATTGGTTGACAGAAACCGATTCAGGCTTCATTTTAATGATGTACTATTTTCCGATAACTTGCATTTCGGCCATTGTTTTTTTAATCTCAAAAAAAGCCCATTTCAAGGATGATTAAGAAAATGATAGCTTATAATTTTGAGCAACTTGAGAACTTGCAAAAGTTGTCTTATGCCAAAGATTTAAATAAAAGTCAGGTTATTTCTTCTGTGCAATTGGATGAGATTAAAAATAAAGTTAAATCCAATCTGTATTCGCCTAGCATATTTGTGAGGATACTTCTTTTTGTTCTAACCTTTATTGGAATGTCTACCATTATGGGACCAATAGTTATGCTGCTGAATATTGATAGCGAAGAAGGAATTCGAGCAGCTTCTTTGTTAACAGGGGTTGCTATTTTACTTTTTTTAGATTTTAAATTAATTCGAGATAACAAACATTACAAATCAGGTGTAACAGAGGCATTACTACTCAGTGGTCTAGTCCTTTTTACAATTGGATTACTTGGTTTTTCTCATTTCAATATACTTACCTATTTCATCCTAGGGTTTACTTTAAGTCTTATTGCTGCAATTAGATATTTCAATTTGATTGGATTAATAGCAACCTTGGTTTTTTCAGGTGCAATGCTGTTCCAAGCTTTAATTAATCTTGGAGGAATAGCCGAAGCACTGATTCCATTTGCCATGATGGCTCTTTATGGAGTTCTTTATTATGTTGTTCTTAAACTACAAAAAGCAGCAGGTAGCTTTGTTTTTGATGATCATTTTATCCTGGCAAAAGTGTTTTGTTTAATGGTGATTTACCTTGCCGGTAATTATTTTGTAGTCCGCGAATTGAGTGTTGAGGTAATGGGGAATTATCTTGAACCTGGAGAGAATATACCTTTTGCCTGGTTGTTTTATTTCTTTACTGCTATTATTCCAGCAGCATATTTGTTTTACGGAATTAAAAATAAATCAATACTCTTTATCAGGGTGTCTTTGCTAGTTGTGGTGTTAAGTATTATAACCCTTAAAATTTATTTTAGTTTAGGAGCACCTATAGTTACAATTACCATTTCAGGGGCAATAATGATTATACTAGCATTGTTGCTCATGTGTTACTTAAAACAAAATAAGAACGGCTTCACCCGCGAAAAGCTTTTACACGATAAATGGGATTCATCAGATTTAACTGCTTTTGTAGTTTCACAATCACTTTCAGGTCATCAAATAACGCCTAAAGATGATAATCTTGAATATGGTGGAGGTGAATTTGGAGGTGGTGGAGCAGGAAGTGAGTTTTAACGAATAGAATTAAAATGATTGATTACGAAGCAAGTAAAATAGACCAACTAGCAATACACAGAGTTGGAAACCAAACCAATGATGAAGAGTTAAATCTTTCAAAAACTGTGGTTGATTTATCAGATGAGTATTTAGATGGACTTTTAACAAAGTATTTCTTTAAGCCGTTTTCTATACCAGAGTTCTATAACTTCACCTTTTCAGATGGCAGTTTTGATTTGAATCCAATTTATAATTACGCCAAGTCCATTTTTGAGAATCAAAATTCGTTGCATATTGAATCTGTTAAAATTGCAAAGCATTTATTCCAAGTGGCCTCTCATCCTAAAATAAAAGGCGGTGATTTATTTGTTGTCAAATTTTCTGATGTTAGTTTTCAAGGAGCGGCGATAGATGTTATTGGTATTTTTAAGTCAGAAACCATGCATTCGTTTTTACAAGTTAAAGGTACAAAGAACAACCTTGAGGTTGATTACCAAAAAGGAATCAACATTGAAAAAGTAGACAAAGGATGTCTAATTTTTAACGACAATCAAGATGAAGGTTACAAGGTTTGTATAATAGATAAATCAAATAAAGCCAATGATGCTCTGTATTGGAAGGATTTGTTTTTAAACTTAAAACCGTGCAAAGATGCTTATCACTCAACCAAAGAATTTTTAACCATCACCAAAAACTTCATTACCAAGCAAGTATCACAAGAGTTTGATATTGAAAAAGCTGATAAAATTGATATGTTAAACAAGTCTGTTGAGTACTTTAAAAACAACAGCTCGTTTGATCAAGAAGAATTTGAAACTGATGTTCTTGTTGATAATGGAGTAATTGAGTCGTTTAGGAGCTTCGATAACAATTACCGCGATGAACATGAAATTGAAATAGATGACAGTTTTTCGATTTCAAATCAAGCAGTTAAAAAGCAAGAGCGGTTGTTTAAAAGTGTGCTCAAACTAGACAAGAACTTTCACATTTACATTCACGGTGACCGCAAAAAAATTGAAAAAGGATTTGAAGTAGATGGACGAAAATTCTACAAGATTTACTATGATGATGAAATTTAACAATTGTTGTCAAACCCAAAAGTTGAATACGATTAAAGGTTAAAAATAGTTAAAATATTACTAAACGGATTGCCAAGATTAGGTGCCAATTATCTATAGTATTTGATGAAAAAGAATATCAAATTTTAACGAAAGTTCCAAAAAGTAAAAAATTCACCTTGGCAAGAAAACTCTTTAACAAATCAGCTTACCGAAGAAGAGTTAATTGTATTTAATAATACTATTGATTTTAATGTTCAAGATAAATTTAACATCGTTAGGAATCGAAAAGCAATAAGTATTTAGGAAGTAATATTGAGTCTATCTATTTGCGATCGGGGCTCGACGAAATAAAATAGAGAGTAACCTTTCAAATAGTTAGGTTGTCTAATTTAAATTTAGTTTAAGTAATTGAAAACGGAATTTAAAATCACCTATTTCTCAAAATCTTTAAAAAGTAAACTAGGCTGAATACCTTTGTTGTGTTGATACTTGTTGCTTACATAAGTATCGTATTCACCATCAATTTTGTGGTAATAAATTTGAGCAATTTCAACGCCTGCGTAAATTCTAATAGGCTGAACACAAAACATTTCTAGCGTCCAAAAACCACTAAACCCAACATCACCAAAACCAGCAGTTACGTGAATAAAAAGCCCTAATCTTCCTATAGAAGACCTTCCTTCAAGCATTGGCACATAGCCATCAGTTGAGGTGAATTCAAGCGTTCTACCTAAGTATAACTTATTGGTGTCCAACAACAAGCCTTCTTCAGGAATAACCATTCTGGTTGCTGTATTTTCTTTTTTCATATCCAACTCATGGTTGTCGTAAACCATAATTTCGTCGTGCAATGTAAGGTTGTATGAATTTGGGTTTATGTTCGCCTTAGAATATGGCTCAATTATAATTTTAGACCCTTGCTGTTTAGCAATTTCTTTTCCTGAAAGAATCATATTCTAATTTGTAAAGTTGTAAGTTGTTTTTCCTTTTTCGTCTTTAAGCTGAATGTTGTTCTTTAACAATTCATCTCTTATTTGGTCAGACAAGCTCCAATTTTTATCAGCTCTTGCTTGATGTCTGATATCAATAACCAATTGCATAACACCATCTAAAGCATCGTTTGATCCTTCATCTTCAACACGCAACCCTAAAATATCAATAATAAACACATTGAAATTTTCAACCAAGCGCTCAAAAGTCTCAGGGGTAATACTACCTGTTTTTAGTTTACCATCGTACATGATATTTATTGTTGAACTTAAATCAAACAATACAGCAATAGCTTTTGCCGTATTGAAGTCATTGTTCATTTCAAGGTAAAGCTCATCAATTAGGGTATCAATCCTTTCATTTAACTTGCTGTCAACTGGCGCAGGCAAATAGATTAATTCATTCAAATTTGAATGAGCATTCATTAG
>TARA_B110000046_G_scaffold182475_1_pt1 | contig 30859 bp, 29 predicted proteins | sample TARA_B110000046 | Tara Oceans TARA_B110000046 (sample SAMEA4397157) | marine metagenome | biome: Polar Biome; feature: [DCM] deep chlorophyll maximum layer (ENVO:01000326); material: water (ENVO:00002006), including particulate matter (ENVO:01000060) such as... | depth 40 m
GGCTTCGGCAATGACCAATTCTGCAACACTGCGCGTATTAGAGTAGGGCGCATTAAAAACAATGACGCCGTGCTCGGTGGCGGCTTGCAGATCTACTTGATTGGTACCGATACAGAAGCAGCCTACGCTAATAAGCTTTTTGGCGGCGGCGAATACCTTGGCGTTAAGTTGGCTGCGCGAGCGGATGCCGACAAAGTGGGCGTCGGCAATTTTTGTTAGTAGTTCGTTTTCTGGCAGGGCGGCGGGCTGGTAGTCGATATTCTCGTAGCCTGCGGCCTTAAATACCTCTACTGCGGATGGGTGAACCCCTTCGAGTAGAAGAATTTTGATCTTTTGTTTGCCAAGAGAAAAATTGAGCATGTTATATCCGCTTTGTAGTTGCATTGGGCACCCAAATATAGGTCCCTATGGTAACATGACTGGCTAGCATTCCATTGCATAAACCACTTGTATGATGAGGATTTTCGGATGTTATCGGAACAGATAATTGCGCGTTTAACTGACGTTGTGGGTGCCGAGCGACTATTGTTGAAGCCCGAAGACTTGCAGCGCTTTGGCATTGATCGCACCACTATTTGGCAGGCCAATCCCAGCGCCGTGGTATTGCCAGGCTCGGTTGAAGAGGTTCAGCAGACTGTGTTGTTGGCCAATGAATACAATTTAGCCATAGTTCCCTCGGGCGGTCGGACTGGTCTTAGCGGTGGTGCTGTGGCTAAAGACGGTGAAATTGTGGTGGCCATGGATCGCATGAATCAGATCTTGGATTTTAACCCAATGGATCGCTGTGTCACTCTAGGGGCTGGCGTGATCACGGCACAGTTACAAGACTTTGCGACACAGCAGGGGCTTTTTTATCCGGTGGACTTTGCATCAACCGGCTCGAGCCAAATCGGTGGAAATATTGCTACGAACGCTGGCGGCATTAATGTGATTCGCTACGGTATGACTCGTGAATGGGTGATGGGTCTAAAGGTAGTAAACGGTGCTGGCGATATTTTAGAGTTAAATCGCGGGCTAGTAAAAAACAATACGGGCTATGATTTTCGGCATCTTTTTATCGGGTCTGAGGGTACTTTGGGGCTGATTTGCGAGGCGACGATTCAGCTAACTCGGCCGCCGGCAGATTCTACGGTGCTTGTTTTAGGCGTTGATAATTTCCCCGCTATTCTCGATGTGTTGCGCACCTTTAGCGCGCAGATTGATTTAAGTGCTTTTGAGTTTTTTTCCCAAGCAGCACTGGATAAGGTGACTGAACATCGAGGTCATCCCAAACCTTTTGCAACTCAAACGCCTTTTTATGCACTGCTAGAGTTTGAAACGCCAACAGAATCAGTCATGGACAGCGCCATGGCCCTGTTTGAAACCTGCATGGAAAAGGGTTGGGTGCTGGATGGCGTGTTGAGTCAGAGCCTCTCTCAGGCGCAGGCTCTGTGGAAGCTTCGCGAGGATATTTCCGAGACCTTATGGCAATGGCAACCCTACAAAAATGATATCTCTGTGCGTGTGTCTAAAATGCCTGCGTTTTTGAGCGAGGTAGATGACCTAGTGGCCAGTCGCTATCCAGACTTCGAGTTGGTCTGGTATGGCCATATTGGTGATGGAAATCTGCATCTCAATATTCTTAAGCCTCACGACCTGTCGAATGATGAATTTGTTGCCAAATGCGGTAATGTCAGTGGTGAGATAGGCCTGCTGTTGGCCAAGTATGAGGGTAGTATCAGTGCTGAACATGGTGTGGGATTATTGAAAAAAGATTACCTGCATTATTCAAGATCACCGCTGGAGATCGATCTGATGCGCAGTATTAAAAAAGCTTTCGATCCAAATGCTATTTTAAATCCAGGAAAACTGTTTGATTAGCTGGGTATCTAATGGCAGGTGCAACTGGCAGGGAATTACTTATGGGTGAACATATTGTTGAAGCAGGTGCAGCGCAAAAAAACGTCGCGTTGCTGGTGTATGTATTACAGGGGCTTGGTTTTTTTACCGGTGGACTAACCTTTATCGCAGCACTGATTGTCAATTACCTCAAGGCAAGTGAAGTTAGGGACAGCTGGCTTGAGAGTCACTTTCGCTGGCAGATTAATACGTTCTGGTACGGCCTACTGTGGTGGGTAATTGCGATGCTGTTTTGGCTAGTACTAATGGGCTGGCTGGCCTCAGCGATCGTGACTGTCTGGATGGTTTACCGCATTATTAAGGGCGCTCTCTACCTTAATGATAGCAAGCCGATTATTTTTTAGACTCGCGCCTATAAGGCTCTTTTTAGGAGCCCTGGCCCTTAGTGGGGAGTTATGCAATGGACAGATATCAGCATATTGTTGATGGCAATGAGGTCAGGTTACCTCTGGGTAAGGTGGTCTGTGTGGGCAGAAATTATGCCGCTCATGCGCGTGAACTCAACAACCCTGTGCCTGCATCCCCCGTTTTATTTATCAAGCCCAATACGGCACTGGCACCTCTGGATGAGGCTATTTTTATGCCTACACATTTAGGTGAATGCCATTTCGAAACTGAAATGAGTATTTTAATTGGCAAACCCCTAACGCAGTGCACGGAGCGGCAGGCCCAGGCGGCAATTTTGGGCATTGGTATAGGGCTTGATTTAACATTGCGTGACTTACAGCAGGAGCTAAAAGAAAAGAGCCTACCATGGGAAAAATCCAAGTCCTTTGATGGTGCCTGCCCAGCCTCAGTATTTGTCAGCCCAGATAAACTCGGTGATCTGCAACGCCAGCAGATTACCCTAAGCCTCAATCAGCAGTTACGTCAAGACGGCAATAGTGCCGATATGTTGACGCCGGTGCTGCCGCTGCTGGCTTACATCAGCCAGTTTTTTACGCTCTTGCCTGGCGATATAGTGTTTACCGGAACCCCTGCGGGGGTTGGCCCTCTGGCGGTAGGTGATCAGCTGGATATTTCGTTATCTGACGTCATACATTGTCGGACTGAGGTCTGCGAGGCAAAAAAGGAATGTCTATGAGTTTAGCCAAAGGAATTTACAGGCACTACAAAGGCAGCCTCTATCAGGTCATCGATGTTGCGAAACACAGCGAGACTGAGCAGGAGCATGTTGTGTATCGCACACTGTATGGCGATTACAGCCTGTGGGTACGGCCCCTAGATATGTTTGTTGAAACGGTTAAGGTTGATGGTGAGCCTCAGCCTCGCTTTGCGTTTGTTGAATCAAGCGGCTGATGTTATTTATCTCTAGCAGCATCTGTATTCCCGAGTCGGACATTGAACTGACAGCCATTCGCGCTCAGGGCCCTGGTGGACAGCACGTCAATAAGGTGTCATCGGCGATTCATCTGCGTTTTGATATAGGCACTTCTTCCTTGGCAGACTCTGTAAAACTACGGCTATTTAAGCTTAGTGATCAGCGTGTCTCCAAGGAAGGTGTGGTTATTATCAAGGCCCAGCGCTATCGGAGTCAGGACAAGAACCGTGCCGAGGCATTACAGCGCTTACAGGCGCTGGTGCAGTCGGCAATGTTTACGCCCAAGGCACGCCGCCCAACCAAACCGACCAGAGGCTCTCAATTGAGGCGGATGGACAAAAAAACCCAACATGGGCAAAAGAAAAATATGCGCTCAAAACCGAGTCTAGATTAAATGACTGAAACTAGCAGCCACCCCTTTGACGCCCTGACCCCTGATCTGTTGATTGACGCAGTTGAGAGTCAGGGGTTTGTTTCTGATGGTCGTTTTTTAGCGCTTAACAGCTATGAGAATCGCGTCTATCAAATTGGCATTGAAGAGCAGACCCCTATGATTGCCAAGTTCTATCGCCCCAAGCGTTGGAGTGACGATCAAATCCGCGAAGAGCATGAGTATTGTTTTCAGTTGCAAGAACAAGAGCTACCCGTGGTTTGTCCTTGGCTTAATGCCAGTGGCGAAAGTTTAAGCACCTATGCTGGGTTTAGGTTTGCTCTGTATGAGCGCCGGGGAGGCCATGCGCCAGAGCTGGACAATCTCGATAATTTATTTATTTTAGGCCGATTACTTGGACGCTTTCACGGCATTGGTGCCATGCAGCCATTTGCCCACCGCCCTACCCTAGATGCTGAGAATTTTGGGTGGCAGTCTTATCGTTTAATCAGTGAACAATTTATGCCTGCAGAGCTTAGTCCAGCCTATGACTCCTTGGCGCTGGATGTTCTTAAAAGGGTCGACCAAATTTTGGTGGACTACGGGCCAATTAATAATATACGTGTTCATGGTGACTGCCATTCGGGCAATATATTATGGCGTGACGACAACCCGCATTTTGTCGATTTTGATGATGCCCGCATGGCGCCGGCGATTCAGGACCTATGGATGCTGCTCTCGGGTGACCGTCAGGAACAGACCGCGCAGATGGCCGAGTTAATTGAAGGCTATAATGAATTTTACGATTTTGATTACCGCGAGTTGCGTCTGATTGAGGTCTTTCGAACCCTGCGAATTATGCATCACAGCGCTTGGATTGCCAGGCGCTGGACCGACCCAGCATTTCCGCGGGCGTTTTCTTGGTTTAACTCGCCGCGCTACTGGAGCGATCATATTTTAATGTTGCGTGAACAGCTGGCGGCGCTTAATGAACCTCCATTGCAGGTTCGCCCTTGAGTCAGCCTACCAGCTGTAGTTAACCCCAATGGTCAGCTGATTATCACTGGAATCAGTGCCTAGTCCGGGCTGGTTGTCGTAAATCCATTCAAGCTTGAGTTCGGTAAACAGATTGTCTACTAACGGGGCTTTTAGCCCAATATCTGCTCTGAGTTCGGAGTCCTTAAGGTCAGAGACCGAGACCAGCAGTGTATGGGAATGAAACAGCTCTAGGCTCCGGAGCAGTATCTGGCGATAGTCAGCTGACCAGCTCCAGGTGAGCCGATTATCTGTACTTAGGTCATTAAATTTTTCACTGATCCAGGTCAAACCAGATTCTGCAGATAACGCGCTAGACTCGGTATCCCATAGCTGCCGACCTATGGCGCTGCCCACTGAGTAGTACTGGTCTATGGCGCGGTTTTCATTACCGCCCCAGGCAGCGCCGTTTTTCCAGAACCATTTCTCGTAAAAGAAGAAATCTACGCCATAACCCAAATGATACTCTTCATTGGCTGCAGAGCCGTCAAGGCTGTGGCTCTCGTAGTTGATTTTAGTGTCATGGCGGTAATCGCCAGTGCGCCATGTTGTGGTGCTTTCAATATCCCAGTCTTCACGTTCCTCATTGCCGCTAGCGTAGGCACCGGTGACAGAGAGTCCGCCTTTGTAGCTATTATTAAATGAGGCTATGGCGGCGGTGTGCTGGACCTTTTTGGCCGCGTCAGGCAAAAATGCTGCGCCATTGATAGAGATTACATTTTCAAGGACGATGCTGAGGTCGCCAAAATTATCTGAGCGCCATAACAAATGGGTTGTAGACTGGTCAACGGCTTGACCCTTTAAGAGGTCGCCGTTGGCGAGCACTAATTCGTCGGCCGTAAGTGCTGTGAGGGGCAGAATAATGGCGGCAAGGCTTATAATTTCGCGTAAAAATAGTCGGCAAGATCCGATGTGCATAATGGTCTCTTTCGGTTAAGTAGGTCGGCGGTCGGGTGTTGATAACGGGTATTTTACAGATTTGCTCCAAATGATCATTAGTTGGATTAAATTCCTTTATTTTTCTACCCTATCATCAGTAGAATAACGACCAATTAAATGGCTGCCCAAGGTTTGGCGGGCAGTAAAATTTTTGGATAAGATTAGGCACAGGAGAGCACCATGAGCGAACTTCCCGCGGAATTAAAATATGCTAGCAGCCACGAGTGGGCCCGCTTGGAAAGTGACGGCACCATTGTTATAGGTATTACCGACCATGCTCAGGACGCTCTTGGCGACGTCGTCTATGTTGAGTTACCTGACGTTGGCGCGAGTATTGATGCGGGTGCTGAGGTGGCTGTGGTTGAGTCGGTTAAAGCGGCGTCTGATATTTATGCGCCAGTGACCGGTGAGGTAGTTGAGATCAATCCCGCATTAGAAGATGAGCCAGAAACCGTCAATAGTTCCCCCTACGCCGACGGTTGGTTCTTTCGGATTAAACCGGCAGATCTTGGTGAGCTGGAGGATATGCTCGATGCCGAGGGCTATCAAGGCGTTATTGACGCGTCCTGAGCGACTAAATTAAGAAAACGGCACAGTGTTAAAACACCCAAAAGCCCTAGTAAGCCTAGGGCTTTTGTTATTCACGCAGAGAAATAATACCCCAGCCTCGGGTAGTTGCCTCATTGATGAGCGCGTCATCCGGATCTACCGCGATCGGCTTATCAACTTCCAGTAGCAGGGGCATATCATTAATGGAGTCGGAATAAAAATAACTCCCGGTCAAGGACGCATTATTTTCCGTTAACCACAGATTTAAACGCTCGACCTTGCCATTTTGGTAAGTAGGTACGCCTACAATCTTGCCGCTGTAGCGGCCATCAATTATTTCTGGATCCGTTGCCAGTAGCTCCTCAATGCCCAGTGCTTTGCAAATAGGCTCAACAATAAAGCGGTTGGTTGAGGTAATAACTAGCAGTCGGTCACCCGCGCGACGGTGTTGTTCAATCAATGCCTCAGCCTTTGGTAGCCGCAGTGGCGCTATTACCTGTTGCATGAACTCTCGGTGCAACTGGGAAAGTTCTGTCATTGATATTGCGGCCAGAGGGGCCAGTGAAAACTCGAGATAGGCCATAATATCTAAGCGGCCAGCTTCATAGTCAGCGTAAAAGAGGTTGTTCATTTTCTGATAGTGATCGCGGTCTACTTTATTTTTTTCGACCAAAAACTCTCCCCAGCCATGATCGCTATCACCAGCGATCAGCGTGTTATCTAAATCAAAGATGGCTAGCGCCATGGGAACATTTCCGTGTAATTAACCAAGGGCGAAGGATAGCGATGATGTAAGATAGCCTCAAGAGAAAATTGCTGGCCGTCGACTGTGGAACAATGGTCGGCGTAACCAATAGATTAAAATGGGAATAATACTGTGGTAGATAAGGATGGTTTTCGCTCTAATGTTGCTATTGTCATCAGCAATGGGCGCGGCCAATTATTCTGGGCTAAACGGCTAGGGCAGAATGCCTGGCAATTCCCTCAGGGTGGCGTCGATAAGGGTGAGTCCGCAGAAGAGACCCTGTATCGTGAGCTTTACGAAGAAGTGGGCCTTGAGTCCAATGATGTGAAAATTATCCAGCGCAGCAAAAAATGGCTCCGTTACCATATTCCTACTCAGATGCAGCGCAAGAACTCCAAGCCACTATGCATAGGTCAAAAGCAAAAATGGTTTTATTTGAAATTAACGGGAGACCCCTCAAAGGTGCGCTTTGACGCCGCGGGCACTCCTGAATTTGATAACTGGGAATGGGTAAACTATTGGTATCCCATTAATTCTGTGGTGTCGTTTAAACGCAATGTCTATCGCAATGCACTGCTTGAGTTTGCTTCCGCCAATACCCGTTTTGAACAGCAAACCCGAGGCGATTAATCATGCTGGCATCATTGCGTACCATTGTTCAGGAGGTTAATAGCGCCCGTAATTTGCCGGAAGTCCTGAGCATTATTGTCAAAGAAGTTCGATCGGCAATGAACGCCGGGGTCTGCTCTGTCTACCTTTTCGATGAAACGGATCAACGCTATGTGCTGATGGCCACTGAGGGCCTGCGCACTGAGTCTATCGGTAAGGTGAGGCTAGCCATGCGCGAGGGGCTGGTCGGCTTGGTCGCCGCCAAAGAAGAGCCGCTTAACTTAAGGGAAGCGGATCAACATCCAAACTACGCCTATTTTGAAGAGACTGGTGAAGCACCCTACCACTCGTTTTTGGGCGCGCCTATTATTCACCATCGCAAGGTACTGGGGGTGTTGGTTCTACAGCAGGAAACCGAGCGGCGCTTTGCGGCCGAAGAAGAAGCCTTTGTGGTGACTGTTTGTGCACAGCTTTCTGGCGCTATTGCCCATGCGGAGGCAACGGGTGCGTTGCGTAAGTTGGCATCGGCGGGTCGCGGCAAAAGTCGCGAGGCAACCTTTCACGGTATTCCAAGTTCGCCTGGCATTGGTATTGGTCGTGTTGTGTTGGTTGAACAAAGTACAGAGCTGGCGTCGGTGCCAGAGCGTTTTACCAGCAACCCCGACCTTGAGGTGGATATTTTTCGCGCTGCCCTAGAGTCAGCTAAGCAGGATATGCGCAATCTGGGAGATGGGCTTGAAGAACTGCTCAGTTCCGAAGAGTTGGCACTTTTCGACGTGTACATCCGCATGCTTGACGATCGCTCATTGGGCGGCGAAGTCATCGCAGCAATTAGGGCCGGCCAAGCGGCACAGAGTGCCTGGAGTTCGGTCATTTTAAAGCATGTGCGCACATTTCGGCAGATGGATGACCCGTATTTGCGCGAGCGCGCAGCGGACGTCAATGATCTGGGTAAGCGCGTACTAAGTTATCTGCAGCGTAATGATCGCAAAACCCTACTTATGCCTCGTCGCGTTGTGCTAGTGGGTGAAGACCTGTCTGCGACAGCGCTGGCTGATATTCCCGTAGATCGATTGGTGGGTATTATTTCTCTCAAAGGGTCGAGCAACTCCCATATGGCCATTGTGGGGCGTGCACTGGGAATTCCTACGGTAATGGGGGCCATTGATCTACCCTGGGCAGAGCTAGAAGGGCAGGAGCTGATCGTCGATGGCTTTACTGGCGATGTGGTTAGCAGTGCCACGCGCACGGTGCGGCGCACCTATTTACAGCGTCAGCGCGAAGAAAAAATTCTTGCCAAAGATCTAGAGAAACTGCGAGATATCCCCTGTATTACGCCGGATGGATTCCGTTTTTCTCTGTGGGTCAATACGGGTTTACGCCAAGATACCTACCTATCTTTAAAGAGCGGCGCGGAGGCCGTGGGCCTGTTCCGTACAGAAATTCCTTTTCTGATGCGCTCGAGTTTTCCCACCGAAGACGAGCAGATGGATATCTACCGCGAGCAGCTAGTGGCGTTTTCACCGCGCCCAGTGACGATGCGAACCCTAGATATCGGTGGCGACAAAGATCTGCCTTATTTTCCCATTGAAGAGGAAAATCCGTTTTTAGGCTGGCGAGGCATTCGTATTTCACTGGATCATCCTGAAATCTTTCTTGTTCAGATTCGGGCTTTACTGCGCGCCAGTGAGGGTATTAATAATCTGCGCATTATGTTGCCAATGATTAGCAATGTTCCGGAGCTAGATCGCGCATTGGAACTGATCAATCGGGCCTACCGAGAGCTTACCGACGAGGAGGGCTGTAATATCGAAATGCCCCCTATTGGCGCTATGATCGAGGTGCCAGCCGCGGTTTATCAGGTTAAGGAAATCGGGCGTCGAGTCGATTTCCTGTCGGTGGGAACGAATGATTTAACCCAGTACTTATTAGCGGTTGACCGCAATAACCCTCGCGTTGCGGATCTGTATCACACTATGCACCCAGCCGTTTTGCGGGCGCTCAAAGCTATTTACGAGCAGGCGTCATCGGTTAATTGTCAGCTTAGTGTCTGTGGTGAGATGGCGGGCGACCCCCTTAGCGCGGTGGTACTGCTGGGGCTGGGTTACGAGAATTTCTCTATGAGTGCGACTAGCCTTTTACGGGTTAAGTCGATGCTACTTAACATCACTCGAAAAGATGCACGAGATCTGGTTCGCCGCGCCCTGCGCATGTCAGATGCTGGATCGATAGCACAGTTTATTGCCGATTCATTGGGTCAACCAGAAATCGCTCGGCTCATTCGTCCGAGCAAGCGCAGTCAGAAGGTCGAGAGGTTAAAGCTAAATTCTTGATGTCCTAGACGTTCACCCGCTTCAAAACAATGCTCCGCCACAACTACCTCACCAGACTGACGGATAACAATGGCCGCAGAGGCTCTGGTGCCATAGCCATCGGCCACAATAAAAGGTGAAGACATCAGTTCTTCCCACTGCGCCGGTACCCCGGTATTAGGCAGGAGTTCTGGGGCGAAGGTTTTTTCTAAAGACAAGGTGGCAATGAGATCGGGTAATTGCTCAGCACCTATGCTGTCAACAGCAATGGCCTGCTTGAGCTGGTCGCGGGCGTGTTCAACCTTGGGCCAGGGGCTGTCGAGTAGGTGATTACTCAGCGCATAGATGCCCGGTGGTAAGAGCGTTCTGCTGTTGTCATGGTTGTTTAAATAGAGCAGGTTCAGACCATCATACAGCAGTAAATTGAAGCCATCATAGTCTGCCATCGTGGGTTTTAACCCCTCGGTCCATTCTTCAACACTCTGGTCTGAACTTAAAAAGTCGCTAATCAGTTGTCCCCGCGATAGAGCGCTAGGGGGCGACTTAACATCGTTAATAATCTGACGAAAATTGGTTACCGCAGCAAATCGCCCATGTCGAGAGAGTCCCATCCAGGTGCCGCCTGCCTGGCTGTCTCGCCCAGCCAAAATGGGGGCATCTGACCACCAGTGCATAGGTAGCGTTGGGCGCGCATAGAATTCGTCACGGTTGGATGTCACTATCAGTGGTGCATCTGGATGAGATTGAAAGGCGATAGCGAGTAGGCACATGCTCACAGTGTAACTTTTTATTGTCTAAGCCGACATCCCGTGTAGCAGACGGCTAAACAACCCGTTATTATCAGCGCTCAAATATTTAGGGGTAAACGCTGCAATGATTCCTTATCCAGCTATAAATCCGGTGGCTCTTTCGCTTGGCCCGTTACAGATTCACTGGTATGGCATTATGTATTTGCTGGCATTTGCTGGGGCCTATTTTCTGGCTGCTCGTAACAGCCAGCGCCCTTGGGCACCCATTAAAAAGACTCAAGTCGAAGACCTTATTGTCTACGGCGCCTGGGGTGTGATCCTTGGCGGCCGCCTCGGCTATCTATTTTTCTACAATGCCGATAAGTGGCTCGCCGATCCAGCCATGCTGTTTCGTATCTGGGAGGGCGGTATGTCATTCCATGGTGGCTTAATCGGCGTTGCAATGGCAGTATTTTTTTATGGGCGTAAAAACCAGTTGGCTTTTTTGGGTCTGGCGGATTTTGTTGTGCCTCTGGTGCCCGCAGGGCTGTTTTTTGGTCGCATTGGTAATTTTATTGGGGGCGAATTGTATGGTCGCGCTACGGATATGCCCTGGGCCATGGTGTTCCCATCAGACCCAACGCAATTAGCCCGACACCCCTCGCAACTGTATGAGGCGCTGTTGGAAGGCCTTGTGATCTTTCTTATTATTAATTGGTTTGCACGCAAGCCGCGGATATTGGGTGAAGTGTCAGGTTTGTTTTTAATCCTCTATGGTCTGTTTCGTTTTGTGGTCGAATTTGTGCGTGAGCCAGATGCGCATTTGGTTGACCAGTCGGCGCTAGTTGAATCACTGAGTTGGATGACCCGTGGCCAGGTACTTTGTATCCCCATGATTGTGCTGGGCTTTTGGCTTATGCGAAAAACATTTCAGCGCCTTGCTGGCGATCCGAACTAAGGCAGTTTTATGAAACAATATTTAGAGTTAGTTCGACATATTCGTGATCATGGGGTAACGAAACAAGACCGTACAGGTACAGGCACCAAGAGTATTTTCGGCTATCAGATGCGCTTTAATCTGGCCGATGGCTTCCCGTTGGTCACCAGCAAAAAAGTCCATTTAAAGTCTATTCTTCATGAGTTGCTGTGGTTTGTGCGGGGCGACACCAATATTCGCTACCTGGTTGAAAATGGCGTTGGAATCTGGAATGACTGGCCCTATCAAAGCTGGTTGCGCGACACGGGGCAAGACCAGGGCTTAGCAATGCATTCCCCCGAGTGGAAAGCGGGGATGAAAACATTTGTTGAGCGCATTAAGACCGATGATGCCTTTGCACGCCAGTACGGCGATCTAGGCCCTGTGTATGGGAAGCAGTGGCGCGATTTCGACGGGGTCGACCAGTTGGCGCAGCTCGTTGCTGATATTAAGTCTAATCCAGACTCTCGCCGCTTGCTGGTGTCGGCCTGGAATCCAAAGGATATTCCGATAATGGTCAAATCTGGTCTGCCTCCCTGTCATAGCCTGTTTCAGTTTTATGTCACCGAGGGCCGCCTTTCTTGTCAGCTCTATCAGCGTAGCGCCGATGTTTTTTTGGGGGTGCCATTTAATATAGCCTCTTACGCTATATTAACGCTGATGATTGCTCAGGTGACGGGATTACAACCTGGCGATTTTGTCCATACCTTTGGTGATGCACACCTCTATAGCAATCATATGGATCAGGTTGAAGAGCAGCTTTCCCGTACCATTTACCCATTGCCGACATTGGCGCTTAACCCAGATGTCGACAATCTATTTAATTTTGTGTTTGACGATTTTGAGCTGCAAAACTATCAATCTCATGGGCCGATCTCGGCACCAGTCGCGGTATAACGGAGGCCTCAATGAAGTTGTCGCTAATAGTCGCGGTCAGCCGCAACGGTGTTATTGGTATTAACAATCAACTGCCTTGGCATCTGCCCGAAGACCTCAAGTACTTTAAGTCGGTGACCATGGGTAAGCCCATTGTCATGGGTCGCAAGACCTATGACTCGATTGGCCGACCACTGCCTGGGAGAACCAATATAGTGATTACTCGCGATGCGGCATGGACTGCGCCAGGTGTAGAGGTCGCGCAAACCCTAGAAGACGCCTTAAAGCTAGGGGCGAAAGCCTGTGACACTTCGGGGGCCAGCGAGATTATGGTGATTGGTGGCGAGCAGATTTACCGTATGACAGTGGCTGCCGCCGATCGACTTTATCTGACTCAGGTAGATGCCGAGGTTGAGGGAGACGCGTTTTTCCCAACGATTGACCCACAAGCTTGGCACGAGGTTGACGTTCAGCTGCCAAATTCAACCGACACTCACCCCTATCGCTTTATTGTTCTAGACCGCCTGTAATTTACCTAAAAAATACAGCATCAGCCGCAGATGTTACGTTAGGTAACATAACCGATATAAACTGTCTTTTATCCCATGAATTTCACCAAGGTCAAATTGATTCTTTAAGTTGAGGCTGTTACAAAGACATCCCGAACAAAGCTTGTCTTTTGTCGGCACGGCGTATTGTCGATATCAGACAGTGAAAGATAATTAAACCGGTAGACCCAAATTGAGGGAACTATGAATAAGCAACCACTAAAAGCATTGGCACTTTTTGCCGTTCTTGCTAGTAGTTTGACTGTTAGCGCAGTGCAGGCTGCTGAAGTAAGTGATGTGCTCAAAGCTGGAGCCGTTAAGGTTCAAGCCGCCAAATCCGCGCAAACGAAAGTTGACCGTATTGCTGATCAAACTGATGGTCTTTTGCAAGAATTCAAACAGGTCAATAAGCAGATCGAGTCACTGCGAGTGTACAACTCACAGCTCGAGCGCCAAATTGACAGCCAAAAGCAAATGATGGCTGAACTTAAAGAGTCGATTGAGAATGCAACAATCATCGAGCGTGGTATTTCGCCACTGATGATCAGTATGCTCGACGCCCTTGAAGACTTTATTGCTCTGGACGTTCCGTTTAAAAAAGAACAGCGTAACGAGGCAATTGAAGCTCTTTATGTAAATATGGACAGCGCTAAGTTCTCAGCGGCTGAAAAATTCCGCCAGATACTTGAAGTCTATGACATTGAGTCCGAGTACAGCTTATCGCTCGAGTCCTACCGCGATCTGGTTGATATCAATGCCGACGGTTCTGAAGTTGAAGTAGAAATGCTTCGCGTCGGACGTGTTGCGTTGATGTATCAGACTAAAGATAAATCTCAAACTGGTGCTTGGAACAAGACTACCGGTTCTTGGGAGACCTTAGGCTCTGAGTATCGTAGAGCCGTAGACCAGGGCATCCGTATCGCGAAGAAGTTATCGCCGCAGGATGTTATGGAAATGCCAATTACTGCGCCGGAGACTGCACAATGAACATAAAATTCGTTAAAGTTTGTGCCGCTTTTGTAGCCGCTGCTGCTTTTAGCATGCCGGCCATGGCACAGGACGCAAAGACTCTCGATGAGCTTTTGCAAATGATTCAGAGCGCTAAAATCTCTGAATCTTCTGATTACCGCAAACGCGAAGCTGCGTTTAAATCTGATCAGCGCAAACAGGCTTCACTGCTAAAGCGTGCTGAGAATACCAAGGCGGCAGAAGAGCGTCGTTCAGATCGTCTAGAGCAAACTATCCGTGATAACGATGTAATCCTTGCTGGTCTGCGTGAACAGCGCGATAAGCGTCTGGGTTCACTCAAAGAGTTGTTTGGCCATCTGACGGGTGCGGCTGGTGACATTCGCGCCAACCTCAATCAGTCAATTGTTAGCGCGCAGATTCCTGGCCGAACAGAGTTCCTGGATGAGCTGATTGCTAAAATGAGCAGCGACACTCGTCTGCCTTCAATCGAAGATATCGAGAAGCTGTGGTACGAGCAGCAGCGTGAGATGGTTGAGAGTGCCCGAATCGTTAAGTTCAACAGAACTGTTCTGCTAGCCAACGGTGAGCAGACTGAAATGGAAGTTGTTCGTGTTGGTACCTATAACCTAATGTCTGGTGGACAGTATCTTGAGTACAGCCCAGAAAATGGCCTGGTCTCTGAGTTAGCACGACAGCCTTCTGGTCATCAATCAAGTGCGGAAGACTTACAAGAAGCGATGTCAGGCTTCACCAAAGTCGGCCTAGATCCAACTGGTCCACTAGGTGGCGGTTTGCTGGCAGCCCTGATCAACGCGCCTACATTGATTGAGCGCTGGCATTTCGGTGGTATCGTCGGCTATGTGATCACCGCTGTATTTATTGTTGCGATTTTATTGGCTATCTGGCGCTTTGTTGTGCTGATGGGGATGTCAACCAAGGTCACCGCGCAACTGCAAGCTAAGACAGCCGATGTGAGCAACCCACTGGGTCGTGTACTAAAAGTCGCTGCGGATAACCCGGGTCTTGACCCAGAGTCACTGGAGCTTAAATTACACGAAGCCGTACTCAAAGAGCGTCCAGAGATTGAATCAGGCCTTAATCTGCTGAAGATTATTGCCATGGTAGCGCCGCTGCTAGGTCTACTGGGAACAGTGACTGGTATGATCATCACCTTCCAGATGATTACTCTGTTTGGTGCTGGTGATCCCAAGGCAATGGCCGGCGGTATCTCACAGGCATTGATAACGACTGTATTGGGTCTGGTTGTCGCCATTCCTACCGTTTTGATGCACACCCTGGTCAACGGTAAGGCACAGCGTATTCTTCATGTTCTCGAAGAGCAAAGCGCAGGTATCGTTGCTGGTTCTGTAGAGGGTCGCTAAGATGTTCTTCGTTGATACGATGGCAGATATTGGGAAGTTTATGGATTCAGGCGGGATGGTCCTTTGGGCTATTGTCGTCCTACTATTCGTTATGTGGACTCTCATATTCGAACGTATGTGGTATCTCCGAACCAGTGTAGGCGTTGATGTACAACGTGCCCTCGATACTTGGGAAGCGCGCAAAGAGCGCAAATCCAAGCATGCTCACCAGGTCAGAGAAAAACTGATTTCTGAAGTGAGTCTCGAGATTGACGCAAATTTCATGATGATTAAAACCCTCGTTGCGCTAGCCCCGCTGTTTGGTTTGCTAGGCACAGTAACTGGAATGATCACAGTATTTGACGTTATGGCCTTTACTGGTGGCGGTGATGCTAAGGCGATGGCCGGTGGTGTATCTCAGGCGACTGTTCCGACTATGTCGGGCATGGTTGCTGCGCTCTCTGGCGTATTTGGCATGACCTATGTCGAAGGCGAAGCAGAGCGTGAAAAACATCTATTGGAAGACCATCTGACCATGGATCACTAATTGGAACTGCCTGTCTAACTATTAGGCAGGCGTCCTACGAGAGACAACTATGCGCAATAGAACAAGAAAATCGCAAGGGCAGGGCGAGGCGATCGATCTCACGCCGATGCTAGACGTGGTTTTCATTATGCTAATCTTTTTTATTGTTACCGCTTCTTTTATCAAGTTGCCTGGTGTTGAAGTTACTAAGGTTGACACCACAACGGAAGATTCCTACAAAAAAGTAGGTATTTTGGTCGCGGTAAGCGAAAACAATGAATATTGGATTGATAAAAAACGGGTTGAAACTACTTCGTTAAAAATCAACCTGACTAGATTGTTTAATGAAAACCCTAAGGGTGGCATGGTTATCCAGGCCGATAATGAGTCCAACATTGAAGCAGTGGCCAAGGTGGCTGATATCGCACGTGATATCGGTATTGCACCGGTGGCTGTTTCTGTAGAAAACGACTGAGTTAATAGTATGGCTTTAATAAGAGTTGGTATTTCTGCTGCACTGGGCATTTTGGTGACCTTTGCGTTGATTATTTTGATGTACAAGTTAATCGACTCGGGTAGCAAAGAGCTGGATGATAAAGATTCCATTAAAATTCCAGATTTTCTCCATATCGACAGGCAGGTCACCGAGAATGCAAACAAAACTGAGGTTGAAAAGCCGGAAGATCCTGAGACGCCTCCGCCAGATATTCCTGAAGAGAATATTGAGTTTGATGTGCCAGATAATGCAATTAGCATGGCGGCACCCGCAGCGGGTGGTAACCTAAGTATCGGTAATTCTGGTTTTGCCAGAGATTCTGATTACATCCCAGTTTATGTGCCGCAGCCACAGTATCCGCGTCGTGCTCAAACACGCGGCAAAGAAGGCTATGCGGTTGTCGAGGTTATTATTACGACTACCGGCGGAGTCCGTGACCCCGTGATGATCGAAGAATGGCCAGAGGGGTGGGGTTTTGGTCGCGCAGCCATAAAAGCCGCAAATAAGCTAAAGTACAACCCGCGAGTGGTTGATGGCGTTGGCCAAGAAGTGACCGGCGTACTGTATAAATTTACGTTCCAGATGGCGAAATAAAGGGTATCTGATGTTTAGAAGCACTAAGACTTTAGCCGTATTCGGCGCTGCTTTTTTGTTGCCTCTTTTGGTGGCGACAGCCAATCCAGAGGCGGTAATTGGCGGCTCTGCATTTGCGGCAAAAGAAGAGAAGAAACAGCCAAAGTATAAAGATGTGAAAACACGTCAACGTCAATCTGTTGGTGGCAAGTGTGCCAAGGCTTTGGAAAAGATCCAGGTTATTTTGGAAGAAGAGCAATGGCCCGAATCAATGGCTGCGCTGAATAACATCGAGTCCAATCCTAAAGTCTGTGCGAGCGACTACGAGCAGACGCAGATCTGGAAGTTTCAGGGCTATGTTTATTATTCGCTAGATGATTTTAATGGCGCGATTCGCAGCTATAACAAAGTCATCAACGGTGTCGGTACGCCTCCTGAGCTAGCGCTGGATACTCGCTACACAGTCGCCCAACTTTATACTGCTGAAGAGAAATATGCTAAAGCAGCAATCGAGCTAGAAATATGGATGGATGCCGCTGTTATTGTTGGCGGTGATGCTCGCTCGCTGTTGGCGCAGATCTATTATCAGCTTGACCGCAAAGCCGAGTCTCTTACGATGTTGGAGTTGGCCATTACCGATGCCGAATCAAAAGATATCCTGCCGAAAGAGGGCTGGTGGGGATTACAGCGTGTTTTGTATTATGAAAAAAATGACTACAAGCGCGTTACCAGCATTCTTGAAAAGCTGGTCACCCACTATCCAAAATGGACCTACTGGAAGCAGATAGGTGGCATGTATGGTGAGCTTGAGCGCGAGATGGACCGTTTGGTTGCGACTGAAATTACCTACCTAAATAACCAGCTCGACAAAGAGAGCCAGGTCATGAGTATGGCTTATATGTATCTGGGGGCAGAAGTGCCTTATCGTGCTGCCCTGATCATTGAGAAGGGAATGAAAGACGAGATTATCGAAAGAAACGCCAAGCATCTTGAGTTACTAGGAACAGCCTGGTATCAGTCTAAAGATCTAAAGCGTGCACTAAAATCTCTCGAAAGTGCGTCTAAGTACTCAGATACGGGCGATTTGCAATCCCGCCTAGCGGGCATCTATTTGGATTTAGGCCGTGACAAAGAAGCCTACCGTGCGGCTCGAAAAGCGGCCAAGAAAGGCGGGGTCAAGCGCCCTGACAGTAATTATCTGGTCATGGGCAATGCATTGATTAACCTGTATTGCTACAAAGATGCTATTTCAGCCTTCCAAAAGTCACTGAAACAGGCCAAAGACAAGAAGAGTAAGCGCTATCCACTGCAGTGGATTCGTTATGCTGACGCTGAAGGGACAAGGCTCGATAAGCTGCGTGATGTTGGTGCTAAGGTGCCTGGATGCAGCAAGTAAGGTCTTAGCCTGATAAAAAAAGCCCGGAACTAGAAATAGCCCCGGGCTTTTTTATGTCTGCTTATTGTTAACGCACAGCGATCAGAGCTGTGACAGATCCCGCACTGCGCCTTTATCAGCACTGGTGGCTAGTTTGGCATAGGCTTTAAGTGCCGCAGTAACCTTACGGGGGCGGTCTTCCACTGGCTTCCAGCCCAGCTTATCTTGCTCAGCGCGACGCACCTCTAACTCGCCGTCAGAGATCAGCACATCAATACTGCGATTGGGGATATCAATGCGGATAATATCACCCTGCCGTATCAGGCCTATATTTCCGCCCGCACCCGCTTCGGGTGACACATGGCCAATGGATAGACCAGAGGTACCACCAGAAAAACGGCCGTCAGTAATAAGCGCACAGGCCTTGCCGAGGTTTTTAGATTTGATATAACTCGTTGGATAGAGCATTTCCTGCATCCCAGGACCGCCGCGTGGCCCTTCGTAGCGAACAATTACCACATCACCGGCCTTTACTTTATCGTCGAGGATAGAGGCCACGGCCTCATCCTGGCTCTCAGTAATAAATGCTGGACCTTCAAATACATGGATCGACTCATCAACGCCTGAGGTTTTTACCACGCAGCCATCCGGTGCCAGGTTGCCCGTTAGTATCGCTAGGCCACCCTCGAGACTAAAGGCATTTTCTAGGTTGCGGATACAGCCATTTTGACGGTCCGCATCGAGAGACGGCCATCGAGTACTTTGGCTAAAGGCAGTTTGCGTTGGTATCCCAGCAGGGCCAGCCTTATAGAATGTTTTCACTTCCTCACTGACATTACCACTGACAATATCCCACTTCTCCAGTGCTTCTTTTAACGTTTTGGAATGCACCGTCGGTATATCGCCGTGAATCAGACCTGCCCGTTCCAACTCGGCCAGTATGCCCATAATGCCGCCAGCCCGGTGTACATCTTCAACATGATACTCTGGCGTACTTGGGGCCACCTTACACAGTTGTGGCACAATTCTTGACAGTCGATCTATATCATCCATATCAAAATCAATACCGGCTTCTTGCACTGCAGCGAGTAAATGCAAAATAGTATTGGTGGAGCCACCCATACAAATATCTAGAGTCATGGCATTTTCAAAGGCTTTAAAATTAGCGATCGATCTGGGTAGTACAGAGTAGTCGTCCTGCTCATAATGTTTGCGCGTTAGATCAACAATGGTGCGCCCCGCCTCTTGAAACAGCTCGCGGCGATCCGAATGGGTGGCCAGAACAGTGCCGTTGCCTGGCAGCGAAAGGCCAAGGGCTTCGGTCAGGCAGTTCATGCTGTTGGCGGTAAACATCCCTGAACAGGAACCACAGGTTGGGCATGCCGAACGTTCGTACTCAGCCACCTTCTCATCACTGGCAGTATCGTCGACCGCAATGACCATGGCATCAACAAGATCGAGTTTATGATCAGCCAGCTTAGTTTTACCGGCTTCCATGGGCCCACCAGACACAAAGACGACGGGAATATTAAGACGCATTGCGGCCATCAACATACCGGGGGTGATTTTGTCACAATTTGAAATACATACCAGTGCATCAGCGCAGTGGGCATTGACCATATATTCTACCGAGTCGGCAATCACATCCCGTGAGGGCAGTGAATAAAGCATGCCGTCGTGGCCCATGGCAATACCATCATCCACTGCAATAGTATGAAATTCGCGGGCAATGCCGCCCACTTTGGCAATCTCTGCCGCCACTAGGTCACCCATATCTTTCAAGTGCACATGACCAGGTACAAACTGTGTGTAGGAGTTCGCGATCGCGATCATGGGCTTATCAAAATCGTCGTCTTTCATTCCCGTGGCACGCCAAAGCGCTCTAGCGCCAGCCATATTTCGGCCTTGGGTGGTAGTGTGCGATCGATACTTAGGCATGATTATTCTCTTGTGTTGAACCGTTGGTGGCGAAGGATAGCAGCTAGTTAAATCGCTTTGCTAAAAATTCGTGAATTACGCTGATAATTATACAGTGATTGTTTTTGCGCAGGCAGATCGGCAATCTGCGCTTCGACAAAGCCCTTCTCTAAAAACCAGTGGGCTGTCTGGGTGGTTAGAGCAAACAGTGTCGACATGCCCATTGACTGGGCATCGGTTTCAATTTTAGTCAGTAACCGAGTCGCTATACCCTGATCGTGAAACTCAGGATGGGTCGCAACACAGGCCAATTCGCCGCTAGACTCTTGCGCGGTTGGATACAGGGCAGCACAGCCGAGTAACAGTCCTTCGGGGTGCACTACCACCATAAAGCGCGAGATCTCAGTTTCCAGTAATTCCCTGGAGCGCTTAACGAGCACCTGCTGATCTTCAAGGGGTGAGATCAAATCGAGAATACCGCCCACATCGTCAATAGTGGCAGGGCGAATTACCTCAGAATAGTCCTTCATAATTAGGGTGCCACTACCCTCACGGGTAAACAGCTCAGACAGCAGCGCACCATCGTCGGCGCAGCTCACAACATGCACGCGATCCACGCCATTACGGCAGGCCTGATAAGCGCAAGCCAATAAACCCAGTTCGCTGTCATTCACGCTATTGGTCTTTAGAGTATCGACTTCTGGCAAGGACAAATTGCGCAGTAAATGGCCACCTTCCATAATGCCGCGCGCCTCGCTGACCAAAATCAGCTTTTCGGCGTTCAGTGCAATAGCCACATGAGCTGCGACGTCCTGATAGTTCAAATTAAAAGACTCACCTGTAGGCGAAAAGCCAATGGGTGACATCAGTACCATTGATCCTAGCGCCAGTTGCTGTTCAATGGCCACAGCGTCAATACGGCGGACTTCGCCAGTGCGTTGAAAATCTATACCATTGCGAACACCAACGGGCTTAGCAGCCATAAAATTGCCACCAATCACACTGAGTTGCGCACCGTGCATGGGCGAGTTAGGCAGTCCCATCGATAGTTCAGATTCGATAATCAGCCTAGTGCTCCCTACGGCCTCTTTGACACACAGCATGGCATCGCCATCTGTGACCCTTAGTTGCTGGGAGAAGCTAGTATCAATGCCAGATAGGGCTATTCGCTTATCAATCTGTGGCCGGGCGCCATGGACTAACACTAGGCGAATGCCGAGGCTCTGCAAAAGTGCAATATCATGCACCGTACGATGGAAATTGGCATGCTCAACCGCATCACCACCAAGGGCGATAACAAAGGTCTTGCCCCTATGTGCATGTATATAGGGTGAAGTCTGTCGGAAGAACTGTACATAGTTATTTGTTTTCATGGCGTGATTATAAGCAACCGCAGCCAATAAGTTGAGTGCTAAATGAATTGATCGCTGTGCAATGCCCAACTGGGCCTATTAATCCCGACTAGTTTTACGGTCTGGCGTTGATTACTGGTGTTAACGAATCAATCAGGTTTGTATCTAAAGCCAGAGCAGCGCAATCGGAAACAGCCGGTGATCTACAGCATCGATTTACATTGACCCAGCGCTGTGCGATGGCCTTGCCGAAAATGATTTATCAGCCACAGGGCTGTCTTGAATGGGCTAACACAGGTTATGCTAGCCCCGCGGGTATCTGTAAAATTATGCCCCTAACAAATGTCCTACGGTTTACTCCAGAGCTTGGTCGCTAAAAAACCGCAATATGCCGCTAAAAAATGTCCCTGTCCCAAAATCGCTAACGCCAATACCGGCAGCGCCCTGGCTACAACAGCGCCTGCAACAGGACCCGGTTTTTGCTCAGCAGTTACCGCTTGTCTGGGGTTGCAGCGACTTTGTTGCTGAGCAATGTAGTATCGATCCGGGGCTATTTCAGCAACTAGTCCAAAGTGGTGATTTAGCGCGTCGCTATAGCGCAGATACCTATACGCAGCGGCTTCAGCAGGTGTTAGCTGAAGTTGCCAACGAAGAGCAACTAAGCCAGCAACTTAGAGCTTTTCGCCGCCGCGAAATGATTCGTATTATATGGCGTGACTTCACCCGCGCCGCCGCCATGCTTGAAACTACTCGCGATGCCACCCTGTTGGCAGAAGCCTGTATTGTGAATGCTCTAGATTTTTTGCACAGCCTGTCCTGTCACCAGTTTGGTACCCCAGTCAATCAGCTGGGCGAAGAGCAAAGGCTAGTAGTCATCGCCATGGGTAAAATGGGTGCCTACGAGTTAAACATATCCTCCGATATTGATCTTATTTTTGCCTACCCCGACGCGGGGCAAACTCAGGGCGCTGCGCGCAGCATCTCAAATCAAGAGTTTTTCATCCGCCTGGGTCAAAAGCTGATTGCCGCGCTAGACCGCCAGACAGCCGATGGTTTTGTGTTCCGCGTCGATATGCGACTGCGGCCCTATGGTCAAAGTGGTGCTCTGGTACTGAATTTTGCGGCCCTTGAAGAATACTACTTAACTCAGGGCCGCGACTGGGAGCGCTACGCTATGATCAAAGCGCGAGTTGTGGCCGGAGCATCAGCAGATGCAGACTCTCTGCAGGCGATGCTGCAGCCATTTATCTATCGCAAGTACCTTGATTACGGCTCTATCGAGTCCCTGCGCGATTTAAAGCGCACAATTAATCGCGAAGTGTCGCGCAAAGGTATGCAGGACAATATAAAACTCGGGGCTGGAGGCATTCGCGAAGTCGAGTTTATTGCCCAGACCTTACAGCTTATACGCGGGGGTCGCGATACTCGGCTGCAAACTCAGTCTCTCCATCAGGCGCTGCAGATATTGACAGCCGAGCAGATAATCGACGCTTCTGAGCAGCAACTACTGTGGCAGGCCTATGAATTTTTGCGCAATACTGAACATGCATTACAAGGTATTGCTGATAAGCAGACACAGGCATTACCTCAAGACGAATTAGGCCAGCAGCGAGTGGCTGCGTTACTGGGCTTTTTAAGTTGGGGCGACTTTTATAAGCAGCTACAAATACATCGAGATGCTGTGCGCAGCAGCTTTAGCGCCCTTATTTCTGATGGCCAGACACAGGCTCAGCAACTCAGCGATATTCAGCACAGTATCTGGCATCACAATCCAGATACTCAGGCTGTTTTGCACCACCTGCAACAACAGGGTTACCAACAGCCTCATGCGGTGGCTGAGAAGCTGGCAGTATTCTATCAAAGCAAAGCAGTCCAAAGCCTTGAGGCTGTGCCGCGTACACGTCTGGATGTGCTGTTGCCGCGGCTGATCAATGTCTGCGCAGATAGTTCAAGTAACAGCATCACCTTAGGGCGAATTCTGGATTTGATTCAGGGAGTATTGCGCCGAAGTGCCTATCTGGCTCTGCTGGCTGAAAACCCTCAGGCCCTTGAGCAGTTGACCATTTTATGTGAGCGAAGCACCTGGATTGCTGAAGAGCTGGCGGCCTACCCCGCGCTGTTAGATGAATTACTTGATCCCCGATCCCTTTATACGGCCCCAGACAAACAGCTGCTTCGAGACCAGTTGCGCCAGCAAATGCTGCGTATCCCTGAGGAAGATCAGGAGCAGCAGATGGAAGCCATTCGTTATTTTTGTCGCTCGTGCAAGTTACGGGTTGCCGCATGCGAACTTATGGACGTGTTGCCGCTCATGCAGGTCAGCGACTATCTGACCTGGCTTGCCGAGGTGGTGGTTGAGCATGTGGTCAATGTTGCTTGGCACCAACTGGCGGCGAACTATGGGCAGCCTCAACCACCTGATACCAATCACGCTACCCAGCTGAGCCAAACGCCGGGGTTTATCGTTGTCGCCTACGGCAAGATGGGTGGCATTGAAATGGGCTATAAGTCAGATTTAGATCTGGTTTTTTTACACAGCGCCCAGGCTAATCAGGTTACCGATGGCGCCCGCAGCATCGACAATAGCACTTTTTTTATGCGCCTAGGTCAGCGCATTATCCATCTCCTATCGACCCCAACTCATTCAGGTATAGCCTACGAAATTGATATGCGTCTGAGACCCTCGGGTAAATCGGGTATGCTGGTATCGTCCCTAGCTGGCTTTGAAAAGTACCAACAACAAGATGCCTGGACCTGGGAGCATCAGGCGCTGGTGCGTTCAAGGGTCGTTGCCGGTGACGCTAATCTGGCGGCAGCCTTTGATAGGGTTAGAAATGCGGTTCTTCGACAGCCAAGACAGGAGCAATTATTAGCTACCGAGGTGACGGAAATGCGTAAAAAAATGCGCAAACACCTAGGTCAGAGTACGAAAGATGGTAAATTCTCCCTTAAGCAAGGTACTGGAGGTATCGTCGATATTGAATTTATGGTTCAATTTGCAGTCTTGGCCTGGTCCCACGACCATCCCTCGCTTTCTCGCTGGAGCGATACCATCCGCATAATAGAGTCATTATCTCAATGTGGTTTGTTAGTCGAACAAAAAGCACTCCAGCTGATAGACGCCTACAAGAGATTCCGTATCGCAGGGCATCGCCTTCAGCTGCACAACCAGCTGGCGGAAGTAGCTGTGTCAGAGTTTGTTGAGGAGAGGGAAATGGTGGTGACGCAGTGGCATACATTAGTTGGTAACGGTTAATTAAAAAGAGGAATTAGGTCAATGTCATTTTCAGACCGCGATGGTTTTATTTGGATGGACGGCAAATTAATTGATTGGCGCGATGCGCAGATTCATTTTCTCACGTCATCTTTACACTACGGAAACGGTGTTTTTGAAGGTATTCGTGCCTATGAAACTGAGCATTCAGGAACCTGTATCTTTCGTCTAGAAGACCACATTAAGCGGCTATTTAATTCGGCAAAAATTTTGCATATGCAGCTTCCTTTTACACAACAGGAAATCTGTGATGCGCACCGTGAAGTAGTACGGAGCAACAATCTCGATGCGGCCTACATTCGCCCATTAGTTTTTTTAGGGTCTGAAGGTATGGGGCTGCGCGCCGAGGGTTTAAAGGTTCATGTGGGTATAGCGGCATGGGATTGGCCATCTTATATGTCCCCAGAAACCTTAGAGACCGGTCTCAAGGTCCGCACCTCTTCGTACACCCGACACCATGTGAATATCACTATGGTCAAAGCCAAGGCCAGCGGAAACTATATCAACTCGATGCTGGCACTGCGTGAGGCCCTGGACTCAGGCTGTGATGAAGCCATTATGCTCGACCCAGAGGGCTATGTTGCTGAGGGCAGTGCGGAAAATTTCTTTATGGTTCGCGACGGTGTGATTTACACCCCAGATTTGACCTCCTGTCTCGATGGGCTTACCCGTGACACAGTGTTTAAGTTGGCCGCCGACCATGGTATCGAGGTGCGTGAAAAACGTATCTCTAGAGATGAAGTTTATATCTGTGATGAAGCGTTTTTTACCGGCACCGCAGCAGAGATTGTTCCGATTCGCGAATACGATAGCCGTATTATTGGTTCGGGTAAGCGTGGCCCAGTAGCAACTGCGTTGCAGGCGGCGTATTTTGATCTGGTGCGGGGTAAGAATGAGAAATATCAGCAATGGCTAGCGCCAGTCGCTGAATAGGCGTTTGAGCCGTAATAGTTTAGTCAATTCGGGGTTTAGTTGATGGCAACACAAAACGACGTGGTTAATGTTCTATGTATGAAATGGGGTACTAAGTATTCCGCCGAATATGTTAACACTCTATATTCTATGGTCGCTCGAAATTTGAGCCGGGAATTTCGTTTTGTTTGCCTCACAGAGGATGGCGCCGGGCTAGATGATCAGGTCGACGTTTTTCCTCTGCCGGAACTTTCCGTTGATCTAGGGGGCCCCGAGCGTGGCTGGAACAAGTTGGCGGTGTTTGCCGAGACTCTCTACGATCTTAAGGGTACGGTGCTGTGCCTTGATCTGGATCTTATTATTACTGGTAGTCTTGACGATCTGTTTGATTATCCGGGGGAGGTAATGATTATCCGAGACTGGATTAAAAAAGATGGTACAGGTAACTCGTCGGTATATCGTTTTGAAGTGGGTGCCCATGCCGAGATTCTGCATGAGTTTGAGCATTCATTTGAACACATTAAAAATACTCACCGCAATGAACAGGAATATCTATCTGCTGCGATGATGGCCAAAGATGCACTTGTCTACTGGCCAGATAGCTGGTGTCGCAGTTTTAAACGTCACTGTATTAAGCCTTTTTCTTTTCTGATCGCCAGGGAAACGGAGATGCCACAGGGCACCAGAGTGCTGGTTTTCCATGGTAAGCCCGACCCCCATGAGGCGATCGCGGGACGAAGCGGTAAATGGTACCGTCGCTTTAAACCTGCGACCTGGGTATCAGCGCACTGGCAATAATCCAGTGTCGATAGGGACATTGAAGCGTTACCATCAAAAGAGCACTGAATGATATTCACCTTAGGATAATGTTTTCGCCATCCACTGAGTAATAAAATTGCGACTCTCGACACTGGCCATATCTAGACTTTGAATACATAAAAAACAACTTTCTGGAGAATATTCAGCAGAGCCGAGGATGCGTTGCACTTTTTTTAAACTATAGCTGTTTGCTTTTATGTTCACCGTTTTAAAACGATTATCAATGCGAGCTACGTTGTCCAATAGTACTAGATGACAAAATAATGAAACTACCCAGATCTGTTCAGGGTGTCTAAATTTGTGTCCCAGAGTCACTTCTAACAGCGAAACGTTTTCAGCGAAGAAATTCTTCATTGTGCTGCGATTGAGGATATGGGGGCAGTGTGGTAGGTCTAAAAAATAACCGTTTGAACCAATGAGCTCAGCACATTTTTCTTGAATTTGTCGATAACCTACGCGATTGTTATTTGCACGCGGCCATAGTTTTTTTAGCTGAGAAAATAATCTTCGACGTTTAATTGGTCTTAATTTTCCTTTTAAAATGTAGTCATTATCTATTCGAAAGGCGCTAGCAGGAACCGGCCTTATCAGCATCACATCGTCGTTTAGATAAATAAAATCGTCGCTTAGGCCAGGAATGTTCCAGAGTAAAGCCTCGATGGAAAGACTGTTGAAGACAGGTAATGCATTGGTATAACCTGAAAACAAGACTTTATGATCAACAATTATTATTTTTTCGAGTAGCGACTGATCCGTGATATTTCTGTAAAAATGAGGAATTTGGGTGTCAGTGACAATATAAATTTTATCAACCCAAGGCGCGAAGCGAATTAGAGACCTAACTGAAAATTCAATTTCACCATTATCGGCAAAACGTGTCGACGCTGAAGATTCAGGCTTGGTCGCATAGCCATCCAAGTAGCTCTGCAATTTCAGCTGATGAGCTGAGTCTGAGCCATCTACCCAGGTAATAACTGCATCCATTTAGACATGACCCCTAAATTGTAGATTAAAAGAACAGCTTACAATTAATCCATGTAATCAGTACGCCGCGGAAAAGGGCAACAATATCTCCACCATGCATGGGCCTTTAAAGCGTATGCCTGTTTGCGAACTGAGCTATGGAAAGGCTATATTACATAGGTATTGTTAGACATTGTGCACCCTTTATCTTAATTCACTTGAGATAAAGTGCATAACAAAAACTGGGCTTTTCTGCGTCAGGATAATAATCTGTCAATCCTTTGGTGAGTTTGTTAACTTACATTAGCAATGGCGCCAAGATCACTTTAGCTGGAATTATGAATGACATTGAGCAGGTTTTTTTACACAGTCAGTATTTATCTACTGGGCCCGGTTATTTTATTGCGACTGCTTTATCGGGCTATCAGAGCGCCGGCATATGCCCAGCGCTTGGCCGAGCGATTCGGCTTCGGGGACGTCGCGGAGACTAACAAAACTATGTGGTTGCACTGTGTGTCAGTTGGCGAGGTGTTGGCGGCTGTGCCCTTAGTAAAGGCTCTGCAGCAGCGTTATCCCGATCATCGTCTGACCCTTACTTGCATGACTCCGACAGGCTCTGAAAGAATTCAAGAGGCCTTTGGCGGTAGCGTTGATCATTACTATGCACCCTATGATATGCCCGACGCAGTGTCGCGGTTTTTGCATCGGGTAAAGCCAAGTATCCTAATTATTATGGAGACTGAGCTATGGCCAAACACGATTGCCGCCTGTCAGCGTCGCAACATTCCAGTGATATTGGCCAATGGACGCCTATCAGATCGCTCGGCCAAAGCTTACCAGCGCATCAGGCCGTTGGTACAGCCGATGCTGGCAGGTTTATCAGTAATTGCCGCCCAGCACAGAGACGATGGTGCTCGGTTTGTTGCGTTAGGTCTTACACAGGCCGCGCTGCGCGTGACCGGTAATATTAAATTTGATTTAAGCCTAGATAAGGCCGTGCAGCTCAAAGCCGCAGAGCTGCGTGAGCAATGGCATGGCAAGGATAAACGACGGGTATTTTTAGCCGCTAGTACCCATCGCGGTGAAGATGAAATTATTCTCGAAGCCTTTGCCGAGATTAAAACGAAGATAGATAATCCATTGTTGGTTCTAGTGCCAAGACACCCCGAGCGCTTTAATCAGGTCGCAGAGCTATGCGCTTTGGCTGGTTTCAATGTGGCCAGACGTAGCAGTGCAGATAAAGTGGGAGGCGCAGATATCTTGCTCGGTGACACCATGGGTGAATTAATGACCTTCTTTGGTGCCTGCGATATTGCCTTTGTGGGCGGTAGTCTAGTTTCTGCCGGAGGGCACAACGTTATTGAGCCCGCTGCATGGGGAGTACCTATCGTGACTGGCCCCTACCTATTTAATTTTAGCGAGGCCTCACAGCTTTTAGTAGACGGCGGTGGGATGCTGGTATGCAATGACGCCAATCAGCTAGCTGAGCAATGTATAGCGCTGTTGAACAGTCAGCAAAGACGCGAGCAGATGGGGAGTCAAGCGAGCCTGATAGCCGAGGCTAATCGAGGCGCGCTAGATAAACTAATAGCCGTGATAGACCGATTTATTTAGTAACAGTCAGTTGTGGGTCCAACGAGCTGTTGAGCTGATAAATATCATCTGGGGACAGTTGGCCTGCCACTTCTTTTAAGCGCATCATCGAAAGAATATAGTCATAGCGTGCATTGGCAAAGTTGCGACGCGCCTGATACACAGAGCGCTGGGCGACGAGTACATCCACAATATTTCTGGTTCCGACCTCATAACCTGCCTGAGTCGCCTGCAGAGCACTGTCTGCGGAGGTGATTGACTGTTTACGCGCCTTAACCCGCGCGGTATTGGTCAATACTAACTGATGCAATGAGCGAGAAGATTGAATCACATTACGCTTGGTCGCGGTATAGCTTTGGTTCGACGCAATAGAGCGCTGTTTGGCCTGGCGACGCTGAGCGTCAACCGAGCCGCCCATCCAGATCGGCATGGTCACTGAAACAACAAATGAATGACCGTCTTGTTGGGATTCAAAAGGCGCGGTGTATCTGGTGCCATCGGAGTCAGTGTCAAAGTAGCGGGCGCTACCCATAATCTTTGGTAGGCGCGCTGCTGCTGCTGCTTTGGCACTATTGTAGGCGGCATCTGCACCCAGCTTGGCAACCTTAAGCGGATAGTTGTTGTTGATGGCAAAGTCGACCCAATCCTGATTGTCCAGTGGTTGCGGATTAGTGGCTTCAAAGGCATCGGTAAGACCGGCTAAACTATCATGGTCTTGTCCGGTTAGTACTTGCAGGCCTTCAAACGCTATATTCAACGCGCCGCGTGCTTCTAGGCTATTGACCGCGGCATCATCAAAGACCGCCTGAGCCTCATGCACGTCGGTTACCGGTAATAGGCCAACTTCAAATCGCTCGCGGGTCTGTTCTAGCTGGCGCTCAATCGCACGCTCTTCAGCACTGCGTGTTTGAAGGTTTTCGTAGGCGCGAAGCACATTAAAGTAGGCCTCGCTAACACGAATAATTAATGATTGCTGGTCAGCAGCAAACTGTGCCTGGGCGCTTTTGCTCAGCGCCTTGCCGCGTTTAAAATTGTACCAAGAAGGCATATCAAACAGAGCCTGACTTAGGGACACGCCGTAAGATGTTGCTTTACTGTCAATAATTCCCGTTGCCCCAGAATTCACTGGATTGTCATTGATAACAATGATCGATCTTGAGTCATCATTGATGTCAGACCTTGTATAGTCACCAGAAAGTGCCAGCTGTGGCAACAGAGCTCCGCGCGCTATATTCTTTATTTCACGCTCGGCATTAAAGCTGGCCCGAGCTGCACTTAGCACAGGGTCATTGCGTAGAGCAGACTCATAGATGTCGTTCAGAGTATCAGCGCTGCTGATCTGAGCGGCGACTAGGGTCGTACAAATCGCGAATAATCCTTGTTTGATGATGTGCATAACGTCTCCAGTAATAGTGGGCCTAATCTTAGCAGAGTTGGCGATGTATGTAATACGCATCAGCTGCCTAATTCGTTTACTCGGTGGTAAGGTAACGCTTACTTAATAGGGCTCACGCAGGAATCTTAGATATGACTAAACCGCACCGTTTTGGTGAAGATGATTATCGAGTTGAATCACAAGAAACCGCCTTTGAAGGCTTTTTTCGCATTACGCGCATGGTGGTAAGTCATCGGCTGTTTGGTGGTGGCTGGAGTGCGCCACTAAAGCGTGAGCTGTTCCAGCGTGGTGATGCGGTGGGCGTGTTACTCTATGATCCGACGCGCCATGTTGTGGGTTTGGTAGAACAGTTTCGCGTGGGCGCCATGCAAGATCAATATGGCCCCTGGCAGTATGAGGTGGTTGCCGGAATGATAGAGCCAGGGG
>TARA_B110000046_G_scaffold80304_1_pt1 | contig 30458 bp, 27 predicted proteins | sample TARA_B110000046 | Tara Oceans TARA_B110000046 (sample SAMEA4397157) | marine metagenome | biome: Polar Biome; feature: [DCM] deep chlorophyll maximum layer (ENVO:01000326); material: water (ENVO:00002006), including particulate matter (ENVO:01000060) such as... | depth 40 m
AGCCAAAGCGATTTATTTGCTGCCCGCCAAGCAATTTTAGGTTTGTACTTAGCCGAGCCTCTTGAGCAGTATTTGGTTCAACTTATTATTGCTACGCGAGAAGGCGCGCAATTAGATGAACAACTAGGCCGCTGGATTGAATTTGGCGCCAGCCCTCGTGCCACTATCGCGCTCGATAAATGTGCACGTGCTCATGCATGGTTACAGGGCCGCGACTTTGTAGCCCCTGACGACATACAAGCGGTTGTTCATAATGTACTACGCCATCGCATTATTTTGAGCTACGAAGCCCAAGCCGATGGTATTACAAAAGACCAAGTAATTAGCCGAATTGTAGAACTGGTAGCTGTACCTTAATTTATGCATAAACAATTAGACCCTCAGGCATGGCTGAAACAAAGCCATAGCCACGGTGTTAATTTAGCACTAAAAGAGCTGATGTATTACAAAGCCAAAGCGCAACTGCTTGAGCTTGCTCCTAAGGTTAAAATTAAAAATACTTTAGCAGGGCAATATCTTGCACCGCATAAAGGCCGTGGTATGGAATTTGCCGAAGTTCGCCATTACCAGCAAGGTGACGACATTCGTTCAATTGACTGGCGAGTTACAGCGCGTACAGGCGAAACCCATACAAAACTTTTTCAAGAAGAAAAAGAACGTCCTGTATTTGTATTTACCGATTTTTCAAACTCGATGTTATTTGGCTCAAAGCTCCTGCTTAAGTCAGTGCAAGCTGCGCACATTAGTGCTTTAGTTGCATGGTCTGCCTGCCAGCGTGGCGACAGAATTGGCGGCATTGTATTTAATCAGCACGCTCATTTAGAGCTCAAACCCAGCGCGCGAGAAAAAGCCGTATTAAAGCTTTGCCACAATTTATGTGCTAACCACCAGCAAGCCCTTGGGGGAATTGATGCAAAAGCCCACAATAACTTTAGTGATAACCTAAAGCGCCTTAATCATTTGGCAAAGCCGGGTAGCTTGGTGTATTTGGTATCAGATTTTAGTTCTCTTGACGATGCAAGCTTCAAACAGCTTGAAATACTTAGCCGTCATTGTGAGCTTATTGGCTGTCATATTAGCGACCCATTTGAACATCAATTACCGGCTTATAAAAATACTGTAAGCGTTAGTACAAATGGACAAGATATTGCTTTGCCACTAATGGATAATGCCTTTAGAGCGCGCTTTGCTAAAAATGCAGAAGATACATTCAATAAGCGCCTGACCCGCTTAACTAAATCGGGTCTTAATTTAATATCGTTCAATGCAGCCGAACCACTTGAACTGCAGCTTGTGAGAAAATAAACCATGCAAACCAATCCACTCGATGGCCTGCACGATGTAATAGCACCTAACCAAGTTGATTGGTGGCCACTCGCCCCTGCTTGGTGGGTTATTATTGCTCTACTTTGCATTGCGCTTTTAACCGGTGTGTATGCAATTTATAAAGCGTACCAATTTAAAAAAGCAAAACGTTATGCCGTATCATTAAGTCAACAAGAGCAATACCCTCAGCATTTACATATTATTTTAAAACGCCTGGTTGTTGAATATTACGGTAAGCACCTTGCCACACAACCTACAAAGCAGTGGTGTGAAACGCTTAATACACTCAGTGGACTCACGTTTACTGAGAAAGAAATTTTAAGCTTGTACAGTAGCGAAAATAACAATGTCGATTTAAGTGAAAAATTTCGACAAGCAATCAAAAACTTTAAAGTAAAGGAGCCGCTATATGTTTGAATTTAGTTGGCCATGGCTTTTTTTGCTCCTTCCGTTACCTTTACTGCTTTTATTACTAAAGCCAGCAGCAAGTAGTAACAATACTCGCTTACGAATTCCGGGGTTTGCTCAGCACAACTTGAGTAATCAAAGTATTGAACCTCGATCACGTCGTTTATCGTTATTTGAATGGCTACTTTGGTTATTACTTGTCAGCGCAGCTGCTAACCCCACGTGGTTAGACGAACCTATTTTGTTGCCAAATGAAGGCCGAGATATCATGCTTGCGGTGGATTTATCTGGCTCGATGACCGAACAGGATATGGCCTACAATGGTCAATATGTTGACCGCTTAACAATGGTAAAAGCAGTACTTAGCGACTTTATAGAACAACGCACTGGTGACAGACTTGGACTTATTTTGTTTGGCGATACGGCGTTTTTACAAACACCTTTAACGCGCGATCTAAAAACGGTAACTAAAATGCTTAACGAAGCACAAATAGGTTTAGTTGGACGCGCGACAGCTATTGGCGACGCACTTGGCTTATCAGTGAAACGTTTTGCTAGTAAAGACGACAGCAACCGAATCGTTGTGCTATTAACAGACGGTCAAAATACCGCGGGTAACTTAAACCCTGACGACGCATTATTACTCGCCCGCGAAGAGGGCATTAAAGTCTATACCATAGGTGTCGGCTCTGATAACCCACGTGGTTTTAGCCTATTTAATATGGGTGGCTCAGGCGGAAGTAATTTAGATGAGCGCCTACTAAAAAATATAGCTGACGATACCGGCGGCCTTTACTTTAGAGCCAAGGATGTAGCGGGCCTCAAACAGATTTACGCAGAGCTTGATAAGCTAGAGCCCATTAGTGCGGACGAAAAAACCTTTCGCCCACAAAGCTCATTATTTTATTACCCGCTACTTATTGCCATTTTACTAATTAGCTTAAACGTGATGCTAAGTACATTGCGCGCATTAAAGGAGCCAAACTAATGGATTTTGAATTTATTCGCCCTGCCATTTTATGGCTGCTTATACCTGCAATTGGCCTATTTTTTGTAGCGTTAATTAAGCACAAAAAAACCACAGACGTGCAATTAATTGCACCGCACTTAGCCCAATTTGTCATCAGTGATACCAACACAAAAGCCAGCCAACCACTTTGGCTGATAGCTGTATTTTGCAGTTTAGGGGTTTTATTCAGTGCAGGCCCAAGCTTTGAAAAAAAACAGGTACCCGTTTTTCAAAGCAAAAGTGCTCGTGTCATCGTTATGGATATGTCTTATTCAATGTACAGCACCGACATTTTACCAAACAGGTTAACGCAAGCTCGTTTTAAATCCCTTGATATGATTGAGCTTTTTAAAGAAGGTGACACCGCGCTAGTTGCTTATGCTGGCACTGCGTATACCATATCGCCACTAACCAATGATGCCACAACACTCAGCAATTTAATTCCAAGCTTAAGCCCCGACATAATGCCCGACAAGGGCTCTAATGTTTTAGCTGGCCTAGATATGGCAAAAGAGTTATTAAATCAGGCAGGTTATATTGATGGCGATATTATTTTAATAACCGATGGTATAGAACAAGAAGAACAAAGCGATGTAACAAGCTTTATAAATAACACGACATTTAGACTCAACATTTATGGTGTAGGGTCAGAGCAAGGTGCGCCTATAAAGTTACCTGAAGGTGGTTTTTTAAAAGACCGGTACGGTCAAATTGTCATCCCTACTATAAATATTTCACAACTAAAAAGCTTAGCAACGCGCAGTGGCGGGAAATTTGCGCGCTATCAACCAAGTAATAGCGACATAAATACTTTTTCGCCAATGGCTAATAGTGAGTTATTAAAAGATGAAACACAAAGCCAAGCACTGTGGCGCATTGACGCCGGTATTTACGGGCTTTTGCTCTTGTTACCATTTGGTTTGTATTTATTCAGGCGCTCTGCCTTTTTAGGCGCGGTTTTGTTGCTTACCTTTTTACCGCAGCAAAACGCGTATGCATTGGAGCTCCCTACACTATTAAAAAATACAGACCAACGGGCTCTCACCGCCTATAAAAATGAAGAATACGACAAAGCCGCTAACGCGAAGTCAAACCAATTAAAAGGCGCAGCGCTTTACAAACAAGGCAATTATAACGCCGCTTTAGATGTATTTGGTCAAGATAAGTCCGCCACAGGTTACTATAACTATGGCAATGCACTTGCCAAAGCGGGCAAACTTGAAGAAGCCATAAACGCCTATAAGCAAGCTCAAACGCTGCAAAGTGATTTTAGTCAAGCCGCAGATAACCAAGCCTTAGTTGAGCAGCTGTTGAATCAACAAGAACAGCAAAACCAGCAAAACCAGCAAGAACAAAGTGGTGATGAATCTCAAAATCAAGAAAACCAGCAACAAGGCGATCAAAACCAACAACCCAATAACGAACAACCTGGGCAAGAGCAACAAAATAATGAGCAAAACGACTCGGCAAAAGGTGAAAACCAGAGCCAGAGCGATGCGAGCGAAAAATCAGAGCAAGAGTCTGAACCCTCTGAAGATCAGCAAGGTCAAACCGGTGAGCAATCAGAGGAGCAAAATAAACCTGATATGCAAGCACAACCACAAAGCGAACAAAGCGAAAATAAAAACGCTGAACAGTCTGATCAGCAACAGCCCCAATCGCAAGCAATGAGTGAGCAACCCGTTAGCGACGAGCAAAAACAAAAAGCGCAACAACAGGCAATGCAAGCACAAGCCAGTGAGCTTACAAATGAAGAAAAAGAAAAAGCCCAGCAGCTTAATCAGTTACTCAGAAAAGTACCGGACGACCCGGCGATTTTACTACGGAATAAAATGCAACTCGAAGCCCAAAAAAGACAATATCAACGCCGCCCTACAGGAGTAGAAAAATCATGGTAATGCGATTATTTTGCTGTTTATTGCTACTATGCGCGATCCCCTCGTTCGCAGCGACAAAACTTCAAGCGAGCGTAGATAAAAACCCTGTTTTGGCGGGGGAGTTTTTTATGCTCAATATATCAGTAGACGATAACGTGAAAGGTGAACAACCCGATACGTCTGTACTGCTGAAAGATTTTGTAGTCGGCCCAACAAGTTTAAGTACGCGAACTAACATCATAAACGGTAGCATTAATAAACAAACTACGTGGAGCGTTAAATTAATGACCCGCACCGAGGGGCAGTACACTATCCCCTCATTTACGGTAAGTGGATTAAGCTCGCAGCCAATTGATTTAACCGTGACAAAACGTGCCGCAAACGCTGACAATAATAACGACATTTTTGTAAAAACATCACTTTCTAGCAATTCACTCTATGTGCAAGAAGCAGGCGTTTACACACTAAAACTATACTTAGCTAAAGAGTTACTTGATGGTAGTTTAAGTACACCGAGCATGGAAGATGCACAGCTAACACAACTAGGTAAACAGACAGAAAGTTACGAATTAGTTGATGGTAAACGCTACCTGGTTATTACTCGGGAGTATTTAATTCAACCCCAAAAAAGTGGTCCTTATACTATTGCTGCCCCCGTATTTCAGGGCCGAGTGCAACAAAATTATCGCCAGTTGGAAGTATCTGCAATTGGCGAAGACCAACAGATAGAAATTAAACCCATACCCAGTGATTACAACGGTGCATGGCTGCCTAGTGAGCTGGTGAACCTTGGTGAAGAATGGCAACCAAGTGATGACACCATTGAAGTAGGTACACCTATAACTCGTACAATTACACTTACAGCGCTTGGCGTAACCAAAGAGCAACTCCCAGATATAGAAATGCCAACAATAAATGGGATCCGTAGCTACCCTGATCAAAAAGAGAACAACAACGCAGTAAGAAATGGGCGTGTTGTTTCGCAACAAACTGCATCGTATGCATTATTGCCACAAACACCGGGCACTTACACCTTACCTGAAATTAAATTACCTTGGTTTAATACTAAAATTAACCGTATTAGTTTCGCCACGCTCCCAGCGCGCACAATTACTGTAACGCCAAGCAGCACCGTTGTTAATCCTCCTGTAAATACAGAGCAAAGTATTGAGAACACACCCGTTGATGAAACTAAAGCTGACGCTGATACCTCAATCCAAATGCAAACTGCTCACAGCTACACGCCACTATGGCTTATTGCTGTTGCTGTACTGGGTTATATTTTATGGATTGGCACTGTAATTTTTTATTGGTTTACCCGTTCTAATATAAATACCATTGAAAAAGTGAAGCCTTTACCTACTCCACGCAGCCAGCCAAGTTTAAAAAAGCTGTTAAACATACAAAAAGCAGGTGATGTTAAGGCCTTTTACAATGAGCTAAATAATTACGCTGTACAAATAACCAAACAGGATACCGGCGCTATTGATGAGTTATGCCGACAGATTAATAACTCACAGTTGAGTACTGAGGTAATTAAATTACAAGCGCAATTGTATGGAAATAAAGCTACAAACAGTGACCTTGGTGCTATTATAAAAATACTTGAGAGTGAGCAAGCTCAAGCATCAAATTCGCAACAAACTGTATTAAAAGACCTTTATAGCTAAAATAAAGTTACGTATGAGTCTTTTTTCATTAAATAAAAATATAGTAGTAAAAAAGTGCTTATGCTGGGAAATAAAAAATCAAATAATCAGGTCTTAATCGATATGGCAGAGAAACAAAAACGTTATGAAGCCTTAGTTCACGTTTATAATAAAGAGCTTTACCGCTTTGCATACTGGTTGTGCCGTGATCCGCACATAGCTGATGATTTAGTACAAGAGACATTTTTGCGCGCTTGGCGCTCACTTGATTCTTTACTCGATCAAAAAGCAGCAAAGCCGTGGTTACTGACTATTTTACGCAGAGAAAACGCACGACGATTTGAACGTAAACAGTTTGATTACAGTGATGTAGAAAACGATACGCTAGTTGATGAAACCAGCCACTCGCTTGATGATGAAATGGAGCAAACCGTTATTCAACGACAAATTGGATTGCTATCTGACGAATACAGAGAGCCACTATTATTACAGGTCGTAATGGGGTGCACCGGCGAGGAAATTGCCGACATACTCGATTTAAATAAAAACACGGTAATGACACGTTTATACCGTGCTAGAAACCAACTTAAAGAGGCTTTAAGCCGTGATGATGAACAACTTAAAGGGGCATCAAAATAATGGATGAGCTTGAGTTTCGTCGCCGCACTATTGCGCAACCAAACGATATAGATAAGGAACTTATGGAGTTTGCCCAGAGCAACCCTGAGCGACAAAGTTTTATTACCGAAATGAAAGAATTTGATCAACACCTTCAAGATGCACTCGATATACCTGTGCCTGATAACTTAGCTGATCGTATTATTTTAAATACATCGTTAAAAGAAAAAGCCTTGCAAGAAGAGCAAGCTGCTGGCACCAATGTCGTAGACGCTAAATCGCGTTTTAAGTTTGACCGTGTGCACCTTGCCTTAGCGGCATCATTCATGGTCGCAGTGAGTGCGTTCTTTTTCAGCTCAGAGCAGCATATTGGCCACGAAGCGGGCGAGCATGCACTTGCGCATGTGTACTACGAAATAAATGCCCTTGATAAAAAATCCCCTATCAGCCTTCAAAGTGTCAATGACAAACTAGCAGTACTTGGTGGTCACATAGATGAGCTTCCTGGCGATATAACTTACGCTATGTTTTGTGATTTTAAAGGGGAAAGAGGCTTACATTTAATTTTTGAATCGGACTTTGGTCCAATGACGGTATTTATTGTACCTTCAGAAAATAAATCGTTTGGTTTGGGAGATGATCATTTCCAAGATGAGCGCTTTGAAGGCCAAATCAATCGCGGGTCGCAGGCCGATACCATTTTAGTCGCGAGTGTAGGTGCACCATTAGATACTTATAACGAGCGAGTAACCAACGCAATTCGCTGGCTCTAAGCCATAGTAAATAAAAAACCGCTTAGTACATACTGAGCGGTTTTATAAATCTAATTTTAATTAGTTAAAAAACGATTGATTTACCTCTTCCTGAATTTTCAGACGCAGCATCTAATTTCCCATCTCTATTTATAATGACATGCATGTCACCAAAGTGGCGCTCGTCAATTGTGTAACCCATTTTTTGAAGCTCTACTTTTACCGCATCATTTAACCCTTCGTGAACACGTATAACGTTTTTAGGCCACAGCTGATGATGAAAGCGAGGCACGTTAACCACCTGCTCTGCACTCATATGAAACTCTATTGCATTTAAAATTGACTGGTAAACCGAGCTAATAATCGTTGTACCACCCGGTGAGCCGGTTACCATTTTTACTGTGTTATCCTTTAATAAAATGGTCGGTGTCATGGAGCTAAGCATACGTTTATGTGGCTGTATTTCATTAGCTTTACCACCTAACGCACCAAACGCATTCATAACACCCGGTTTTGCGCTAAAGTCGTCCATTTCATCATTTAAAATAAACCCGGCGCCTTCAACTACAACCCCACTACCAAACCCTAAGTTTATAGTTGTGGTATTTGCTACGGCATTCCCCATTTTATCAACAATAGAAAAATGTGTGGTTTGTTCGCTTTCTTTCAGTCCGGGCTTTATTTTTTCGGTTGTTGAAATCGCTGTTAATGAGATATCAGCCATACGCTTTTTTAAATATAATTCATTGATTAATGCGTTTACTGGCACATCAAAAAAGTCAGGATCACCTAAGTACTCTGCTCGGTCTGCAAACACGCGTTTACCTATTTCAGAAAGCAAATGCACGTAAGACGACGAATTATGAGCCACTTCGATATTTAGTTTTTGCAGTTCATACATTTTTAGCCATTGTAAAATTGCAATACCGCCTGAACTGGGTGGCGGCGAAGTAAGCACTTCATACCCGTTCCAACTTGCTTTTAATGGTGTGCGCGACTTAGCCGTATAATTTTTTAAATCAGCTTTGGTAATAATACCGCCATGCTTACGCATAAATTTTTCGATAATATTGGCTGTTTCGCCTTCATAAAACCCAGCTTGCCCATCATCGCGAATTCGCTTTAATGTTTTTGCCAGCTCAGGTTGTGCAAATTTTTCATTGGCTTTTAAACCAGCAAAATATTTTTCGAAGTTAACATCTATTTGTTGCTCGTTTAAATAGCTTATGTAATTACTAACCCCTTGCGCCAATTTTGGTGGCACAATAAAACCTTGCTCAGCTAAAGTAACGGCAGGTTGTACTAATTTTTTCCACTCTACCGTACCGTGTTTTTTATGAGCTAACCACATACCAGCAACACTGCCAGGTACACCACTTGCGTGTATGCCATAAATAGATCTATTAGGTATTACATTGCCTTGTTCGTCTAAGTACATGTCTCGGTGTGCATCGCTTGGAGCCGTTTCTCGGTAATCTATAAAATCACTTTTGCCATCTTTTTGGATCAGCATAAATCCGCCGCCACCAATGTTACCCGCTTCAGGCAGGGTTACAGCCAATACAAACTGTGCTGCTATAGCTGCGTCTACGGCATTTCCGCCCAGCTCTAATATATTTTTAGCCGTATCAGCACTGTACGAGTCAGGCATAGCAACAGCACTTTGCGCAACTTGCTTGGCTGCTACATGAAATGCACTGAATTGAAACACAAGTACACTCGTTATCACTAGCTTGGTTGGCGAAAAAAATAAGCCCATATAACGTCCTTAAATTATTGTTTTAGTTGTTGGAAGTTTCACTTAAAAGTTAAGTTAAAAATAATAAGCAGTATAACCTTCCCATATTTATGCACAGCATTTATGGCTAGGTCAATCCTTGTGGGTGCAGATTTTAGTCTTACTTTAGGCGCTTAGAATATAAAACAGCAGGTAAGTCACCCTGCTCATCAGTATGCGTGTAAGATTTGACAAACGTTAGTTCAAGCTTTTTCATTACTTTTATAGAGCTTATATTATCTGCTAACGCACTGGCACTAATATAATTAACATCGGGCTGTTTGGTGAGCTCTGCACATAATGCTCTTGCGGCTTCAGTTGCATACCCTTGTCCCCAGCTTATTTGTTTAAAGCGCCAACCAATTTCAATATCACTAAAGTTTGGCTGTTCACTAAAAAAATCCATAGGTCTTAAAAGGACCCAACCAATAAATGTATTGGTGTCTTTAGTTGTCACAGACCAAAGCCCCCAACCCTTTTTAGCATTGCGGTATGCAAGCATACGCGGTATCCCCTCTTCTCTAATTTGTTTTTTAGTTGTAGGCACACCACGCGTTAAAAATTGCATTACTGCAGGGTCTTGATCAAGCTCATATAGTTGTTGCCAATCATGCTCGTTCATTAATTTAAACTTTAACCGCTCTGTTACGGGAACGTTCATTTTCATTACTCTATAATTATCTGGAATTAACTATTAATCTCTTGAGGAGATAGCATATGAACAAATTAGCAGGTTTAGCATTATTAGGCACTTTAATTACTTTAACCGGTTGTGAAGACGCTAAAGAAGTAAAAGAAGAAACAAAAGAAAAAAGCGCTCAAATGCAAGAAAAACTAGGTGATGCCTGGAATGAAGTAAAAGAAACAACACACGATCTTAAAAATGATGAGTCGTTAAACGAGTTACTTCAACAAAGCAAAGCCATGGGCTTAGATATGTACGACGATGGAAAGGAAATTGCTATCGATGCATGGATAAAAAGTAAAGAAGCCGCAGGTGAATTAACAGAAAAAACCAAGCAAAAAGCCCAAGAAATTGCAGACGAAATTGAGCAAGCTCGCGAAGAACACAGTAAGGGGGAATAACTCCCTTTATAATAAAAAGGTAAGCCATTGTGGCTTACCTTTTTTTAACCGTAAAAAACAAATGCAGGTAATTAAGCTTTGTATTTGCTCATTACCAAAGTGGCGTTTGTACCACCAAAGCCAAAGCTGTTAGACATCACTGTATTTAGCTCTACATCTTTGCGTTCAGTAACAATATCTAAACCTTCAGCTTGCTCGTCTAATTCATCAACATTAATAGACGGTGCTACAAAACCATGCTCAAGCATTAACAAAGAGAAAATAGCTTCATGCACACCGGCAGCCCCTAAAGCATGACCCGTCATTGCCTTAGTCGCACTGATCATGGGCGAGTTACCACCAAATACGTCTTGAATTGCACCAAGCTCTTTAACATCACCCACAGGTGTTGATGTGCCGTGCGTGTTAAGATAATCAATGCTATCTACATTTTGCATTGCTTGACGCATACAACGTGCAGCACCCTCGCCCGATGGAGCAACCATATCGTATCCATCAGATGTAGCACCATACCCAACTATTTCAGCGTAAATATGTGCACCGCGTGCTAATGCATGCTCTAGCTCTTCTACAACTACAATGCCACCACCGCCAGAAATAACAAAACCATCACGGTTAGCATCATAAGTGCGCGATGCTTTTTCTGGTGTTTCGTTGTATTTAGTAGAGAGTGCACCCATTGCGTCAAATTCCATTGCAAGCGTCCAGTGAAGCTCTTCACCGCCACCAGCAAACACAACGTCTTGCTTGCCAAGTTGAATTTGTTCAACCGCATTACCAATACAATGCGCCGACGTAGCACATGCTGAACTAATTGAATAATTAACCCCTTTTATTTTAAAAGGAGTCGCTAAACATGCTGAAGTTGTACTGGCCATAGTGCGAGGCACCATGTAAGGGCCTACACGCTTTACGCCTTTCTCACGTAAAATATCGGCGGCTTCTACTTGCCATTTAGATGAACCACCACCAGAGCCAACTATAATACCCGTGCGCTCGTTTGACACTTGCTCTTCTGATAACCCTGAGTCTTCAATTGCTTGAGTCATCGAAATGTAAGAGTACGCAGCAGCATCACCCATAAAGCGCATTGCTTTGCGGTCAACATGGTCTTTAACGTTTATATCAATTTTACCTGATACGTTGCTGCGCAAGTTGTAGTCAGCAAACTCTTGGTTGAAAGCGATACCACTTTTACCTGTTTTTAATGACTCTAAAACTTCTTCTTTGTTGTTACCAATGCTTGATACAACACCGATACCGGTAATTACGGCTCTTCTCATGGGTGATTCCCTTAGCTTAATACTTAATTGCGTTTTATTTTACGCGAATTTAATCACTTAAGTGGTCAGCTTTCTAGCGTACACTTGTACTTTGAACTGCTAGCTTATAAATAACGCCAGACTATTACAAAGAAAACCCGTAAAATAATGAAAAATATATTTTGTAAATTTAAACATTATGATTAAAAACGCACATATACACTTTAACGATTTAGGTACACCATTTGCTGATGACTTTGGTGATATTTATTTTTCGAATGACGACGGTCTTGCTGAATCGCATTATGTGTTTTATGAGCAAAATAATATAGAAACTCGATTACAAACTCATGACCAACCCCACTTTGTAATAGCAGAGACAGGATTTGGTACTGGGTTAAATTTTTTGAATACATGGCAACACTTTAACGATCATATTGCACGTCAACAATCACAAAATCAATTAGATAAAGGTGTAAAGCGCCTTCACTTTATTTCGTTTGAAAAATACCCATTAAAAGTTAACGATTTAAGCAAGGCGCTTCAAGCGTGGCCTACATTACAAAAATTAAGTGAAAAACTCGTCAACAATTACCCTATTAATTTACAAGGGTGTCACCGACTTGAGTTTGACAACGGACGTGTTGTCCTCGACTTACATTTTGGCGATGCACTCGCGTCTATTAATACAATGAGCTACCCACAAACAGGGATTGTAGATGCCTGGTATTTAGATGGGTTTGCCCCAAGCAAAAACCCTGAAATGTGGCAGCAAAGCTTATTTAATAGCATGGCTGACATTTCAAAAGCAAAGGCAACTCTAGCTACGTTTACAGCAGCAGGTTTTGTTCGTCGTGGTTTAATAGAAGCCGGGTTTGATACAATTAAAACCAAAGGCTTTGGCAAAAAAAGAGACATGCTAATTGGCCAAATACCTCATGCAAACACGGCTCAGTCAGCCCCCCCTTACTTTAATCAAGACGATAGTAAACTTAATAATGTTGCTATTATTGGCGGCGGTATAGCCAGTAGTTGTATTTTATACAGCCTTGCTAAACGCGGTATAAACGCTGAATTATTCTGCAAAGACCCGCAGCCTGCCATGGGTGCGTCACATAATGTGCAAGGCGCGGTGTATCCTCATTTACAAGCTAAAGATTCACCCCATAGTGAACTTTTTGCGCATAGTTTTTTATACGCAAAGCGCGTTTATCAGCAATTATTAAATGATGGATTTAGCTTTGATCACCAATGGTGTGGTGTTTTGCAACATGCTGTAAAAAAGCCCCTTGCAGATAAACACAAAAACCTTGCTCAAAAGCAACTTTGGCCAAAGCAACTTATGCAAAACGTAACCGCAGAGCAAGGCGATGAAATAGCCGGCGTTAAAACTGGGTACCCCGGTGTTTATTTTGAACAAGGTGGCTGGGTTAATCCACCACAACTTGTTAATGCAATGCTAGGCGCAGCCAATAAGCTAATACCCCACAACAGCCACTTTAATTGCAATATAGTAAACATAGAAAAAACAGCAAACGGCTGGGTTTTAACAAGCAATAATCAACAGTTTGGCCCATTTAGCGATGTTATTATTTGCGCTGGTGAGCACAGCGACACATTTGAGCAAACAAAATCACTTCCTATTGTAGGCGTGCGCGGGCAAGTATCGCATGTTCAAGCAAGTCCTGAATCTCGAAAGCTTAAAACGGTACTTTGCCATAAAGGCTACTTTACACCAGCTTATTTAGACCATCATTGCATGGGCGCTACATTTGATAAAAACAGTAAAAGCCGCCATGTTTCAGATGAGGATAACCAAACTAACCGTGCTCAACTCATAAACTTTTACGATCATAGCGACTTTGCTACAACGTTAGGAAAAGTAAGCTCTGCAAAAGCAGCAGTAAGATGCACATTCATCGACCACTTGCCAATGGCTGGGCAATGGTGTGAACAAAGCGATTATACAAATGCATTTGCAAACCTGAGGTTGGGTAAGCGTTATCAATATTTGCCTCTCAATCACCCTCAACAAGGGCTACATATTTTTACGGGCTTTGGAGCTCGTGCCTTGTGCAGCGCACCACTGTGTGCTGAACATTTTATTAGCTGCTTAGCAAACGAGCCGCGCCCACTCAGCGAGCGAGTAAGCCAAGCTATACACCCCGCTCGCTTTATTGTAAGAGATTTAATTCGTAATAAAATATAAATGACAAAGCCCACTATTTGGGTAAACTGTTCTCAATAAAAGGAACTTAAAGAGTCACAATGAAAAAATTAATTATACTATCGCTGTTATTGTTTACCTCGTTTAAAACACTTGCCATAAATGTTATTGATATTGCAGTGCCAGATGAGTTTATAACAACTATGGAAGTAACAGATGAATACCCACTTGTTAAAACTGGGTATTTAACGCAGTCTATTTCCTCCATTACAGACTTTTATCAGCAACAATTAGGTGACCCATTGAAGATAACCGGCAGTGAAAACTACCGCACCCTTTATTACAATTACCAAAATCGTAAAGTACGTATTAGCTTATACCACCGTAACTATGTGACCGAAGTGAGTATAATGATTGAAAAAATATTATAAAAAAAACACAAATATAACTACTCATTTTCATACTCAGTTAAGGTACTCTTTTTATATTAAATGTTTTTTAAAATTAATACGTTAATGTCTCTTTTTGCCCTTTAAAAACAATTTTTAAGCCCAAGGTCTACTTGTAAGCAAATACATTTACTAACAAGTGAAAGGAGTTAATTATGAGTAAGACCTTAATTATTGGCGCTAGTGGTCAAATTGGTAAAATGACAACGGAGTTATTACTTAAGAACGAACAAAATGTTACCGCCCTTGTTCGTGATAAAACTAAGCTAAGTGATTTAGAAAGCCCGTTTTTAAATATTGTAGAGCAAGATTTAGAAGGTGATTTTAGTGAAGCTATTAAAGGTTGTGATCAAGTAATTTTTGCGGCTGGTTCTGGTGGAAGCACCGGCGACGACAAAACACTATTAATTGATCTATGGGCTGCAGCAAAAGCGGCTAATTACGCAAAAAACAATAACGTTAAGCACTTTATTATGGTCAGCTCAATAGGTGCAGATAACCCTGACGCAATAGAAAGTGATTTAAAACCATACTTAGTTGCTAAGCATATGGCCGATGAACACCTTGCCAGTAGTGGTTTAAATTACACCATTGTTCGCCCGGGTACGCTCACTAATGAAAGCGCATCAATGAAAGTGACAACACAGCGCCCTGATGACCAAGATAAGGCTGAAATTAGTCGTGAAAATGTAGCCAATGCACTGCTGCATATCGCAACCAATTCGTTTGAAAAGAACCGTATTTTTGAACTTTTTGACGGTGATACTGCCATTAAATCTGCGGTTAAATAGCCAAAGTGCTCCATTAACAAAAGCGTTAATGGGGCAACACTTTCAACTATTAGCAAGTTAACTAAACAGCTGACACTCAAAACAAGCTGCTAATATTTAATTCAAAAAGAACAAATCATTTAGATACGCCACAACAGCCATAAGGCGACCCCAAACAATTTACCCTCTAACCACGTCAACAACTGCAAACCAAAGCATTGCCTATAAGAGTTAACAAATTAGCAATAGAATCCCTTGACGATAAGCCCCTAGTGAGCAGCGTTCTGTGACCTAAACGTAACCTACTATCCCTCTTTCTTTCAAATTTTCCTCTCGTAAAGTCATTTACTGTATTAAGTTTAAGCACATTAAATTATTAATAAAAAATCATTAGTGAGGAATATAGAAAACAGAGTCTTAATCTGTTAAGTTTATGTTATGTATATAGATAAAAAAGCTCCTTAAGGGAAATGAAAACAAAGGAATTAAAGTGAGCGCTACATTTAAAATTATTTTTAATGGCCAACTACAGCAACATGCCGATATTTCATTGGTACAAAAACAACTTAGCCAATTTTTAAATATTCCCCATACTATTGCTATAAAGTTGTTTGATGGTAAATCCTACGCATTAAAAAAAGATCTAACGAGTATAGAAGCCGTTAAAGCAGAATCGTCACTAAAAAAAATGGGCTTAATAACACGAGTTGAACTGCATCAATCTACCGCTCTTACAACAAAGCAGTATCCTTTAGCGTTAAAAAAATTAACAAAACATGATGATGCAGAAGAACATAAAACGTCTAATTCAAAACGTACATTACTGCAGAAAAAAACTAATTCTATACAAACTATAATTACGCGTTACAAAAACGACAAAGTAAAGCTACAGCGCTCTTCACTAAAAAGCCTACTCTATCTTTGCTATATAGCTCTGTTAGTTATGACAATTACGGGCCTTACTCTTAGCTATAATTTGCTTTCAAATACAATGAGTGAATCACAAAGTAACACGATAATTGGCTTAACCTACCAAGATTACAAACAGTACATAACTGAGCAAAAGGCAGTTAGTAATCAACAAAAAACGAATCTGAGTGCCAATAATAATGCACAGCAAAGCCACGATAGCGAGCAGTTCAATCGGTTTTCTCTATTAATTAATAGCTATGCCGACAGTGTAAAGCAGCCTAATATTGAAAAAATGGGAGGAGAAAAATTAAACCTTCGCCTGCAAGAAATAGACGACTTAGGTGAGAAAAATGCGTTTTGGTTGCAACTCATTAATTTAGCAAAAAGTTTAAATAATGACGCACATACAATGAGTACACTCAATAATACAGATCCAAATAAAGTACAATGGATCAACGCCGTAGACTGGATAAGCCAGCGTTATATTAGGCAGCAGCAAAATGGCAACGCACACCCTAAAGTTAATCAGCCCAACAACGCCGTAATTAACTTAACGCTATCAATTAGTGTTTTATCACTACTTATATTAATGATCATTGTGATAAAAATGAAGCTACGCACAATAAGAGAATCATAATAGCTTTTATTAACCACATAAAAAAACCCGCAACTTGATTGCTCAAGTTGCGGGTTTTTTAGGGTTTTTAAACAAACGAATTTAAAAACCGATATTGGTGGGCTGGGGTCATCTTAACCATGATTGTAAATCATTGAATTATAAACACAAATCAAACAAACAGAAAGCAAGGTACCACCTTCAGTACTACTTAAGTTAAAACTCATGCCATTTTTACTCCTAACACTTAGGATTTAAAAATTTGTGGCTAAAATATTAATTTTATATTTTTATCAATTTTTGAGTTTATCTAAAAGAGCATTAATTGCATTTTTACGCCAACAGCTCAAATACTCACTTATAAAATGCTCAAGCTCATCGTCGGTATAAAGCCTAGAGCAACGGTCTGATATCGCTAGCTGGTTTTTTATTTCGTGCATATCAAAATCGTAAAAGATTACTTCTGCCCATTCATAATCACCAAGATCACATTCTAGCTCTTGCTGTACATCATCAGCAGAGCAATGCCCTCTATAATCCGCTACCTGCTCATCCTCAAAATATGTGTCGCACATAGTCTCTATCAAACTATATGCACTACTGTCATCATTAAATGTGACTGTACCTTCAATAATTAGCTTTACTAAATCACGTAATGAGTTGAACTTAACTTCCATATTGCTTACCTGTGAACGTGCCTTTTTATCAAATTAAAAAGGTAAGCTATTACGGCTTACCAATAAAAATAAACTTTAACTGCGTCGCTCATCGCCTTTACCCGCAACACCTTTCATTAGCATATCGAACACTAAACTCGCTATGCCTTTAGACACTAAATCGCTTGATAGTGCTTTCATGGCCATTGCGTTGTGAGTATCCATGCTTTCAATAATCGCGTTTTGGATTGCTTCAGGGAATTGGCCAAGCATGGCTTGCTCTTTGGTATTGTGCTTAACCTGATCCATTGCGGTTTCGTTTTCGGCTACTTTACCCATAATTGCATTAGCGTAATTAACCATATCGTTTTCAGATAGGCCATCTTCAGCAAACAGGTCGTTCATGCGCTCAATGATTTCGTTTAAAAGCTCAGTTTTAGGATCCTTTGGTACTGCGCCCGAGCCTTCTTTGCTTGGTGGTAAGTAGCTTTTAGGCTCTTCGCCTACTTTGTGGCCTAGCTGTAAATCAGCTTCGCGTTGTTCATGCAGCCGATAATGTGTCATTACTACATCTGTTAGGTCAACGTCGTCTTCTATTACATCCATGCGTAAGAGTGGGTGTAAGTTTTTAGCAAACACGCTGAGCTTTTCTAGGTCAGTGTCGTTAAAGTCAACAATTTGAGAGCTAAACTCGTAATAACGATAAAACGAGATTAAATCTTTTCTAAACACATCTAAAATATCTCTGGCTTCTTTAGCGTGCTTAACACTGTTTTCACTGTACTTAATCGCTTTGTCGTTGTTCTCATCTTTTGCTTTAGCCAGCTCTTTTTGGGCTGATTGCAGTACCGTGGTGGCTTCTTTGTAGCGCAACTTAAATCGCTCTACAGGCGCTTTCATAATATTAGTGAGCTTGTCTTGCTTGGCATGTTTACTGTTATAAGCGGTTACAAAGGTTTCTACTTCAAACCATTGGTAAATGCCCACCTCAGCAAGCTTCTCCATAATGTCGTAAACAATATTAGGATCAGATACGTCTGAAAGCTCAGCGGTTTGAAAGTAAACTTTAAACTCTTCTAAAATTTCTTCAGGGTCGTTTACAAAATCAAGCACAAAGGTTTTATCTTTACCTTTGCAAGTACGGTTTAGCCTAGAGAGCGTTTGTATACATTCAACACCCTTTAATGGCTTATCAACATACATAGCCACTAACTTAGGTTGGTCAAACCCTGTTTGAAACTTATTCGCGACTAACATTACTTGGTAGTCGTTAGTGTCAAAAGCTTTGCGCATATCGCGATTACGTAAATTAGGGTTCATCGCTTTTTCAGTAAAAGCATGATCAGGAATATCAGGATCATTCACTTCACCAGAAAACGCCACCATCGCATTGACGTTTTCATAGCCTTTATCCATTACATACTTTTCAAAGGCAAGCTTGTAACGAACAGCCTCTAAACGGCTACTCGTCACCACCATAGCTTTGGCTTCTCCGCCTAATAAGTGTTTAATTTTGGCATTAAAGTGCTCAACAATTGTTTCAACTTTTTGTGCAATATTGTATGGGTGTAATCTTACCCATTTAGCCATTTTAGACGCTGCTTTTTTGCTATCTACTTCTTGATCAGACTGCGGATTATCGTGAGCTAATTGATACGCCACGCGGTAACTGGTGTAGTTTTGCAGCACATCTAAAATAAAGCCTTCTTCAATGGCTTGGCGCATTGAATACACATGAAAGGGTAATGGCTTATTAGTATCGCTTAGCGGTGCGTCTAAATCTTCAGGGCGGCCAAATAGCTCTAAGGTTTTCGCTTTTGGTGTTGCTGTAAAGGCAAAATAACTAATATTATTAGAGCCTTTACGGGCCTCTAGCGATAAACGCAGCATATCCTCGCTGTCTAGCTCGTCATCGCCTTCAAGTTGCTCAGCCATTAGCACTTCACGCAACTTACGTGCTGTTGTGCCTGTTTGGCTAGAGTGCGCTTCATCGGCTATTACCGCAAAACTTCGCCCAGCTAAGGTTGAATCTTTACGTATTGCCTCTAAAACATGGGGAAAGGTTTGTATGGTTACAATAATAATCGAGGTGCTGGCTTTAAGCTCACCGGCTAGCTGGCTCGACTTACTGCCTTGTGCCTCTTCGCGGTTAACGCGCGCTATCATTCCTTCGTTATGATCAAACTGATAAATAGTATCTTGTAGTTGGCTATCTAAAACGGTTCTGTCGGTAATCACTATTACTGAGTCGAATACTTTGTCGCCAGCTTGTTTTTGTAATTCTGGGTGCTCAGTTAAGTAATGCTTAGAGGCCAACTGATGCGACAACCACGCAATTGAGTTCGACTTACCTGAGCCCGCACTATGCTGAATAAGGTACTTTTTACCCGTACCTTCAAAATCAACTGTATTTATAAGTTTAGAAACCACAGCCCATTGATGATAACGCGGGAATATCATGGTTTCTTTTACTTTTATTGAGCCATCAAGTTGTTCTTCGTCTTTTACTTCTAAGTGAATATAGCGGCTTAAAATAAGTAACAAGTTATCTTTTTGAAATATCTCGTTCCAAAGGTACGAAGTAGCATAGCTGCCATCAGCCGGGCTATCATTTCCTGCAGCGCCTTCAGCTGTACCTTGGTCAAACGGTAAAAAGAAGGTTTTATTACCCGCTAAACGCGTCGTCATAGCTACGTTATATTGGCTTACGGCAAAATGGACTAACGCACCACGTTTAAAGGTCAATAACGGCTCAGCCTTTTTAGTGGTTGGATCTTTTGGCTGGCGGTCTTTCATGTACTGCACTTTGGCATTATTGAGCGACTGCTTAAATTCTGACTTTAACTCACAGGTTGCAACCGGTAAGCCATTTACAAATAAGGTTAAATCTATTCGGCCATCATAACCGTTCGGTGAGTATTTTAGCTCAGGCACCACACGTAAAATATTTTTACTGTAGCGAGTACTCGCATCAGGGTTTAAATCGTGATCGGGCTTAAAGCTACATAAACTAAATTTAGCACCGCGGTCTTTAATCGCATTACGTAACACCCAAAGCGTGCCTTTATTTTTTAAGTTACGTTCTAGGTTTTTAAGTAAAGCATCAGCGGTTGCTGTAGGGCTTCGGTCAGTCTCTGGGTAATGCTTTTGCAGCTTATCCCATTGCTCAGGTTGCGAGCCTTTTACAAAAGCAATCACATCTTCAGGGTAAAGTGCCAGCTCTTTGTTGTACTTGTTCGACTCACCCAGTAACCAGCCCTGTGCAAGCATTTGGTCAATAATGTCATTTTGAAATTGCAACTCTCTTACTGTTTTTGCTTGGCTCATTTACTCATCCTTTTGATTTAATCGTTGCTTTGCCTTGGCAATAGAGTGCTGTAATTTTTGTTCGAGTAGTTCAACATCCATCAAATGCGTTAGGTATTCTGCAACATGAATATCGCTGCCTTCCATTTCAAGTAACTCAATTTGTTCTTGTTTTTTACTGGAGCACAAAATGATCCCAAGTGGTGGGTTTTCACCCTCTTCGGTTTCATATTTTTTTAGCCAGTTGAGGTATAGCTCCATCTGGCTTTTGTGGCTGTGTTTAAACTTTTCGAGCTTTAAATCGATTGCCACCAAACGCTTTAACTTACGGTTGTAAAATAGCAAGTCGATATAAAAATCATCGTTGTCAATTTGGATACGCTTTTGACGTGCCACAAAACTAAAACCGGCACCCAGCTCTAATAAAAACTGCTCAATGTCTCTTAGAATGGCATCTTCTAAATCTTTCTCTAAGTAGCGGTCATTCAGCTCTAAGAAATCGAGAATATAGGGGTCTTTAAGCAGCAGTTCTTGATTATACTGGCCTGAATTTCGCAGCTCAGAGAGTTCAGCCACAATGGTATCGTCTGGCTTTTTAGAAATAGCCGTGCGCTCAAACAACAAGGCACCTATGCGCTCATCCAAGGTGCGGGTTGACCAGCGTTCCTGAATGGCCATTGTGGTGTAAAAGTCTCGCTTTATGGGTTCATCAATAGCAATTAACTGGCGAATATGGGTCCAGCTCAATTGTGTACGCAGTGCGTGCACAATCTCTATATCCCCAAAAACCTCTGCAAACTTAACCATTTGCGCAAGGTTGCGTTTGCTCCAGCCTTTGCCAAATTGTACCGTTAGCTCATTAGAAAGCGTGGCAATCACTCGTTTGCCATAATCGGCTCGCTCACCGCCCAGCACTTCTTGATTGATGCGATAACCCACCTGCCAATACAACAAAGTAATTTCACTGTTCACTGCGACCGCAGCGCGCTGCTTGGCACTGTGGATCAGTGCGGCCAGCTCTTGGCTTAAGGGAGCTAAGTTCGTTAGCTTACTCAACCTTGAACTCCTTGTGGTTGCCCTTGTTCTGCAACAAAGTCACGCACGTCAATCTTGCCTGTCACAGCCGCTGAGATAAGGGCTGTTTTACGTTCTTTCATTAACTCAATAGCACTAATAGCTTTGGTTTCAAGATCTGAAACTGTTCTCAAGAACTGTTTCAAATATTCAGCAATTTGGTGTTGTTCATCAATTGACGGTATAAAACATTTGAAATCAAGCATATCAGCAACATTTAAACTTGCTTGGTTTGCTGTCCCGTGGGCGTGTAAATCCAAATGATCTCGGTAAGCCCTAGTTTGTAACAGCAAAAACAGGTACTTTCTGTCAACTGTTTCCTCATTTGGGTCAAAAACAACAGTGTTTTGATTAAGTAGGGTTCCATCTAGCTCTTTTGGTACCATTGCAATTTGACCAACAGCACTATTCTTAACATCGGGCGTACTACCTACAGTGCTGAGTATGATATTACCTTGGTTCAAATATGCCTTGGGATATTTTTTAGTAAAAGTTTCTGGAAGAAAAACGTCTGACTTCCTTAGTGATAACTCTTTAATATCACTAGCTTTTACAACCCTTATGCCACTATCACAGAAGTCAGACGTACTAAAAGCAACACCTTTCCTTGTTTTGATAAATTGCTTAAAAGCAACCCTCCCCCAATGCTCTGGCACTTCACCCAACCATTCTACGCCAGAGTCGCGCATTGGGGCATCGGGGTTTAGCCCTTTAGTGACTGCGTGAGAAATGACCGCTTGGCGCTTTTCTTTTAACAGCTCAATCAGCTTTTCTTGTTTGGCAATTAAGGTATCGATTTTAGCGGTTTCGTGATCGAGGAAACTGGCTATTTTTTGTTGTTCTTCATAGCTACAGTATGGGAGGTAAATAGCACCAAACTGCTCATATGAAATAGATTTACCATCACGAAGACTATCTGTAGAAGATTGTAGAGCTGCTATAAACGGTTCACATTTCAATAAATACTTATAGAATGCACTGTGCATATGAAGTGAGGCTTCCAGCACTGTATATGCTGGAGAAACGCACCCTTCATAAGCGCTATGCTCAATACCACCTTCAAAACTTCTAAGGCTAATCACAAAGTTGTCTTTTTCAACGTGTCTAAATGAGTTTGTTCCTTTTAATGCCAACATCACTTTAGCACTATTCAATTTCATCATCAGAGATTGAGGAACAACACCATATTTCTGGCTTGCGGCTAGCTGCTCATCAGTATCTTTAGCTGCAACCCTAACAGATGCGAAGATACGTTTTGCTCCCCAAACACTCCATTGGGAAGGTATATCTCCCAGCCATTTATGACCAGAGTTCCTGTATTCTGAATATGCTTTATAACGACCGGTCATTACGAGTGTACCTCGTTAAGTAGCTGCATAATCTCAGCCGATACCGCATCTAAATCAGCGTCAATTTCGGTAAGTGATCTTGGTGGTACGTATTCGTAAAAATGGCGATTGAATGGGATTTCGTAGCCGACTATACCGACTTCACCGTCTTGCTCGTCAGTTTTTTTAGTATCAATCCACGCGTTTGGTACGTGCGGTAGTACTTCACGCGCAAAGTAGTCCTCAACAGATTCAGTGAGCGGTACGTTTTCGTTATCGCGTAAGTCTGGGTTGGCTTCTAATTTGCCTTTAGTTTTGCATACTTCTGCTTCGTCGTCGTGTTCGCTTAAATGTTTAACTATCAGCTTGAGTTGTGCAGCGCTTAGCTTAACCGCTGGTGTTGCTGTATCTAATTCAGTAGTCAGTGCTTTTAAAAATACATCGCGAGATAAATACTTGCTATTAAGTGAAGCAAGCGCTGCAAGAATAGTGTGTTGAGCATGCTCGTTTAACTTATCCCATGCTTTGTCGGTTGTTAAAGCAGTAATACGTAACTCATCTTTTGGATAAACTGCCAGTTGTAATGGGCGCTCTACAGTAATACGGCGATAACCAAATTCTTGGTAATCAAATATTTTACTAAAGTCGTTCTCTACAAATTGGCCGTATGTTTTAACAATGGTTTCTATTGCATCTTCTGTTAGTTCTTTACGTTTGCTACCGAGTGACTTACGCATAGCTGCATAGAATACATTCTCATCATTCCCTTCAACCTCACCGCCGCCACTGCGACCACGACCGCCTGTTTTGGCGCGCTCTTTTGCCGCGTTGATAAGTTGAACCTTACCTTTACGGTTAGCTGGCCTGTGGCTTGAAAGAACCCACACATAAGTTGCTATGCCGGTGTTGTAAAACATATCTGTAGGTAGGGCTACAATGGCCTCTAGCAGGTCGTTTTCGAGAATGTAACGGCGAATTTCGCTCTCGCCACTTCCGGCACCACCGGTAAATAAAGGGGAGCCATTTAAAATAATACCAATGCGCGAACCCCCTTCGTGTTGTGGGCGCATTTTGCTAACTAAGTGCATTAAAAACAGTAACGAGCCGTCAGACACGCGCGGTAAACCCGCACCAAAGCGGCCTTCAAAGCCTTTTTCGGTGTGTTCGTCGTTAATTTGTTTTTGTATTTTTTTCCAGTCCACACCAAATGGTGGGTTAGATAACATGTAATCAAACTTTTCGGTGCGTAGCTGATCGTTTGATAAGGTATTACCGAGTTTTATATTATCGACCTTTTGGCCTTTAATAAGCATATCAGCTTTACATATAGCGTATGACTCTGGGTTTAGCTCTTGGCCAAATGCTGAAAGCGATGCTTTATTGTTAAGCTCTAGTACGTATTCCATGCCTGATGATAAAAACCCGCCCGTACCCGCTGTTGGATCGTATATTGAGCGCACTAATCCCGATTGCGTAAGCGCGTCGTCGTCATTGGTAAATACTAAAGACGTTGTTAAACGAACAATGTCACGCGGTGTAAAGTGCTCACCTGCTGTTTCGTTAGAGCTTTCAGCAAAGCGCCTAATGAGTTCTTCAAACACTAAACCCATGCCATAGTTATTAATAACATTTGGGTGTAGGTCGGTTGTAGCAAAGCGTTTAGCGACTTTATAAAGTAGGTCGGCTTCTGCCAACTTATCTAGGGTGTTAAAAAAATCAAAATGCTCAAAAATTTCACGCGCATTAGGGCTAAATGACAGTATGTAGCTTTCTAGGTTACTAGCTACATCGGTTTCGCCAAGGCGGTTTAAATCCATTTTTGAGGTATTGTAAAAACTTAACTGCGCTGTGTGAGTAAGAAGTTTGTCTTGTGCTTCAATAGGCATGGCTTTTACGGTTTCGTACTTTTCAAGCACGGCAGGTTTAGTAGCTTCAAGCACACACTCTAAACGCCTTAACAGTGTAAAAGGAAGGATAATACGGCCATACTGAGATTGTTTAAAATCACCGCGAAGTAAGTCAGCTACTGACCATAAAAAAGCAGCGGTTGAAGAGAAGTTGTTATCTGTCATTTTGACCCTTTATTATTTTGTTTTCCGTAACTTAACTTACCATATCACTTGATACGCTATTTTTTAAGCAAGATTTAAGGATTATTTACCAGCACTGGAGGCAGTACTTTTTATTAAGGGTATTGTAACCTTTATTATGTTGTATGGTAGAGAAGCTTTATCAAATTAAGGTAATATTCATAATTAACAAAATAGTAATCTATAAATAACTCATAGCTTTAAAACGGAATTAAATTATGAAAAAGGAAGAAGTAGACGCACATGTTAGAAGTGTTGTAGATAAGCTAATTGAGCAAATGCAGGAGAACTTGGGGGAATGGATAGCACCTTGGCATAATGGCTTTTTAGAACCTAAAAATGCCATTACACACCACCTTTTTAGTGGAATGAATGCAACGCTACTTTGGGCGTCTACCCTTGATAATACATTTCAATCGGATGAGTGGGCTACACTTAAACAATGGAATACAAAAAAAGCTAAGGTAAAAATTCGCTCAAAGGGGACGCGTTTATTTCGCCCTATTTACGCTAAGAAAAATAACCCCAGTGATGAAGATTATATTATTTATTTTAAACCTTATACTGTATTCAACGCTGACCAAGTAAATAATTACAATTCAGCACACCCTGACTTATTTGCAGATGATATGCCGATAGATCCGAGTGCTGATAAATTTATAGCCCGATGCAAAGCCAGTATTACTCATGGCAATACCAATGCATTTTATAGAGTATACGAAGATAAAATATACCTGCCATTCCCCACTAATTTTGTAGATAGTTCTCATGGGAGCAAAAAGCATAATTATTATGCTACTGCTATTCATGAGTTAATTCATTGGAGTGGTCATGACACTAGAATGAAGCGCAACTTAGCTAACAATAGTACTGAGCAGTATGCATATGAAGAGCTTGTTGCTGAACTAGGTGCTGCAATTATATGTACGCGGCTTGAAAATACAATTACACCAAGAACAGATCATGCAGCTTATTTGAAGTCTTGGATAAAGCATTTAAAAGATGATTTTCGTTACTTATTTAAAGCCGTAGATGATGCAAAAAAAGCAGTACACTTTTTGTATGAGTTAACAGGCATTGAAAATGCTGATGTGGATTGTGAAGATAAAGAGTTTGAACAACTTAATGATAGTGAAGCAGTAGAACCAGATAAAATAATTCTTACAGATTTTGTAAGTACGCTAAAGGTTAGTGCGTGCTGTATCCATTGTCATGAAAGTTATAGTGTTACGTTAACCCGTTATGAAAATTTATCGTTTTGTGAGCAATGCTCTAAACCAAATAAACACCTTATTGAGTGGTAATTGCTGAATATTTTATTAGGGTTGTGGTAACGAGAGGGCTTATCGTAAAACAGGAACAAACCGTTTGAATGTGCTTTAATATGTTCCAAAATAAAATATAAAACCATTATTATCATAGTCTTAGTTATTTTAGATTGTTCCGGTTTGTTCCGCATTGTTCCGGTTGCTATACATAGTAAACCGAGACACACCTTAACACTTTGAAGGCTTTCACAAACATTTAGCACGCGTGAAAAGTTAACAATAATACACATTTCAATTGATTCGACTTGTTCCATAATGTTTTGTTTGTGGCGGTTTCTTTCCCTTACTTCTCACTTTAGCCAAATAAGAAATACGCCATATAGCCTCTTGAAGTGAATCGTAATCACCTCGCATAATGTTGTAGTAGCAGTGCTTTGGGGTATATTGTGAACCTTGTAGCTGGTACTCCCAGATAGCTTTTACCTTAATTAAAATATCATACGGATGACGTACTTTATGACCATCGAGCATCAAAACGTAGTGGTAATGTTGTTGCTTAGCGGTTTCAATCTCACGACACCAAATAAAACCTACCCGTTTTAAGTTATATGCTCGCTTAAGCCACCTAAATAGGATTCGATTAAATTTTGTAATTATTTGATTATCCGACGAGTACTCGTAAAGGCGGAGATCGAAACGAATTAGGTGTACTTTGCTATGATGCTTTAATATCATATCAACTTGGTTTATCATCTTCTTGGCCATAGTTAAGTAAATACCACTATGCTGACCGTTCACCCAGAACACCTGATCATTGACCTCAATAGCCCTAACCTTAACCTTATAAGACATACAACACTCAAGAGATATTATTAATTACCTAGTGGCGTGTTAGTCACTACTATCGCCATTCAATAAGTATGAATTTAAAGCGTCATGGCCTTACTAATAATTTATAGGGTCAAAAACCTATAAATAGCGACCAATAAGCGTTTTTTAAATCCATACAATGCATTCAGTGTAAGCGAGTACTAACATTGTTTAGCTAGGTAATTAACGTTATGCTTAAACGTGCTGGTGGTTTAACTTCCACATTGCGCCACCAGCACACCATTGATAAGTCGCATTGAAATTAACTTTCTTTGCGGCTTTCCTCGTTTTTATACAATGCTTGCTGCTCATCCGTCATCGACAAAACCAATATCGGAAATGGTGTTAATCGACCCGTTGATGGACATTCGGCCTCTTTATCTTCTACTGTAAATAAGTAGCCTTTTCGTTTAATTGCACATACCACATCTTGCAGGTCATCAATTCCAATATAGCGAGCCATATTAGTATTTATTGTTAGCCCTTGGCTTATCACACTCAACACATAATTCGACTCTTTTTGGCAATCGTTTGGCTCTGGCAAGCCTAGCTCTAAGCATTTATTTCTAGGGATCATAACTGCAATTCCTTTATGCCACGATTACTAATAATACTTTGCACTAATGCTTTTAATTGTTGCTCTGTGTAGCCTGCAATCATTGCTTGGACTACTTTGTCACATTCACTTTCAACAAAGCCAACAGCTCTTACTCCCAAACTTATGGGTGTAGGAAATAGGCCATCATTAATGCGGTTATAGAGTGTAGATTTTGACCAGCCAGTTTTATTTAAAACTTCAGGTCTGCGGATAATTTTAGAAAAACTTTTAATGTTCATATTTAATTGCCTTAGTACGTTATGAAATAGTTCAGGCATATTAAAAACCATTAGCATGGGGGTAAGGCAATACGGTCCGGCAACTAAATTTTAGGGGGGATGGAAGGGGTAATGGGGGTCCCCCCGCTAAAAATATGACCTTTTATTTCGATTTTACTATAGAAGCTATAACTTGAGCCTTTTTTTGACTTAAACCTGGAATATATTCCGAACCATCCAGTTGAAGAATATTACGACGAAAAGCCTCTCCTATTAACCAGTCTTCAATTACTTTATTTTTTGGCAAAGTTTTTTCATCTCTACAGAATTTATCATAAGCATCAATTGCTAACTGAAGCTCTAATGGATATTGAGGTTCTTGCTGGTAAGGTGCTTTAAAATCCATATCACCGTTTCCCCCATCAAGGTTTTCATTTCCTATGTCCTCATCAAAAATTCCATTTAATGTGTTATCCCAAAAATCATCTTTTTCTGCAATATCTTTAATTGGTAATCTTAGCTGGGCACAATAATCGACAAAATCGTGATAGTAATAATAAATAGTTGCGTAGTTTGTATTGAAAAAACGATCGGGAGTCAGATCTTCATTATTACTTAACTCAGGTCTAGAACAATAGGCACCACACTTATATACATAGGAGTGAATATGGTGTTCTTCCCCTCTATCATCAATATAGGTATCGAAAAAGAATGGCTTTATTTTAATAAAGCCAGTCACATATAAATCTTCATTACGCCCTGAATCTGTCAAAATCCCATCGTAATAAATGTAGTTATCTAGTTTAGTAATAATAGATCCTATGTTTATATCGATGCACTCTTGCAACTGCTCTTTGGTAAAAAAGTCATTTTTAAAGTCATTTTCTTTATTCATTTTTTTATTATCCATAATAACCTCAACCCACTATTTTTAGAGTAGCATTAGAGACACCGACCTTGCCTTGCTTAGCTAACTCTATATATTCAGACCACCAGCTCATCATTACTCGCCTACGCTCTAAGTAATCCGCTCGGTTGTATGCTCGCCTTACTTCGTTTTTATCAACGTGGGCCAATGCGGCTTCAACTACATCACCTTCAAAGCCATGTTGATTTAATGCCGTACTGGCAATAGACCGCATGCCGTGAGCAACTAAACGATTTTCATACCCCATACGCTTTAAAGCCATGTTCGCAGTTTGTTCATTAAGATGAGAACGGGGATTTCTATCACCCGGAAATATATGCTCTCGATGACCACTGATTGGCTTTAACCTATTTAGTAACTCTATTGTTTGATCTGTTAGTGGAACATTATGTCCGCGCTTCTTCTTCATTCGCTCTGCTGGAATCTCCCACACCTTATTTTCAAGGTTGATTTCTCGCCATGTCGCACCAGCGGCTTCGCTTGGTCTAACCATGGTATGTAGTTGCCACTCGATTAAAAGACGAGTAACAAGCTTTATACTCGCATAACTAAGGTCTTTCATTAACTCAGGAAGTTCTTCAGGTGGGATAGTAGGCATGTTTTCTTTGACTGGCTTTTGAAAAGCAGCCCTTAAGCCAGATAACGGGTTGGCGTGTATTAGCCCTGTATTGACAGAATAGGTCATTATTTCATTTAACCTTTGGCATAAGCGTTTAACCGTTTCCAAACTTCCCTTCGCAGCTAAAGGCTTTATTACCTCAATAACTTTTGGTGCCGTTACTTTACTTATAGGTAGTTTTCCTAACTCTGGAAATAGGTGATTTTCTAGCGAGCGCCATAAATCAATGCCGTAGTTTTCACTTACTTGCGTTTTCTTTATTTCAAACCAATTAGTAGCAACATGCTTGAAGGTGTTTGATACTGCCTCTAACTGTATACGCTCATGATCATCTTTATATTCTTTGGGATCGATGTCTTTAGCTAGTAACTCTCTAAATTTTGATTTTAGTTTACGAGCATCCGCTAAAGATATAGCCGGGTATCCACCTAAACCAATACTGGTCCGTTTTTTTGTGTAGGGTTTGTAATAGTCTAGCAACCAAGATTTGTTGCCGTTAGGTTTAACTCTAAGTTGCAAGCCGTCACCATCAGATAGTTTATATACTTTCTCTTTTCCCTTGGCTTGCTTAACTTCCGTATTGGTTAGTGGTTTTGTTTTTGCCATAAAGTAGTACCCGATTTTCTTTAATTAAAGTGGTACCACCAAATGTACTACTTTAAAATCTGGATGTCACTGTTCATTAAAAACTCTACTTGGAATCGTAACTTGGCGAAAAGCCAGCAATGCGGGGGGTTCAAGGCAAAAAAAAAGACGCCTATTGGCGTCTTAGTTTTTTAAGTGGTGGAGCTGGGGGGATTTGAACCCCCGTCCGAAAAGCCTCGA
>TARA_B110000046_G_scaffold15690_3_pt1 | contig 30390 bp, 26 predicted proteins | sample TARA_B110000046 | Tara Oceans TARA_B110000046 (sample SAMEA4397157) | marine metagenome | biome: Polar Biome; feature: [DCM] deep chlorophyll maximum layer (ENVO:01000326); material: water (ENVO:00002006), including particulate matter (ENVO:01000060) such as... | depth 40 m
GGTTACGCCATTGCTGATTTGGTAGTGTCGAGAGCAGGTGCTCTTGCCGTTTCAGAACTTTGTTTGGTAAAAAAACCTAGCATTTTCGTTCCATTGCCTTCAGCGGCAGAAGACCATCAAACTAAAAATGCAAAAGTACTTACGACCTTAAGTGCAGCTGAATTAATAACAGATGCAGAGGTTAGGGAGAAGCTGGAGAAAACGGTTTTAGACTTGATAGATAATGACACAGAGCTGAGTAGGTTGAGTGAAAATATTAGTCCATTGGGCTATCATGATGCAGCAGATATTATTGCAAACGAAGCGGTGAAGCTTGCGAATTCTTCATTGAAATGATAAATAAAGAAAACATCTACCTTATCGGGATTGGGGGCATCGGAATGAGCGCCTTGGCTCGGTATTTTAGCCAAATGGGTAAAAAGGTAGCGGGATATGATCGATCTACTACCACGTTAACAAAACAACTCCAAACGGAAGGTATATCTATCACTGATTTCTCTGAAGCTGATGCGATTCCTCATCCATATCGCGATGCATCAAAGACTCTTGTTGTTTATACTCCTGCAGTATCTGCAAATCACCCCATTTTAGTTTATTTTAGGGATGAGGGTTTTGAGTGTCTTAAACGAGCGGAAGTTTTAGGATTGATAAGTAAAGAAATGAAGACAATAGCAGTTGCGGGAACACATGGTAAAACAACTGTTTCTTCAATGATTGCCTACCTGCTCAAGTCGGGAGGAATTAAGGTGAATGGATTATTGGGAGGAATTTCTAGAGATTTTGGAACGAATCTAATACTCGATTCAGAAGCGGAAATTTTAGTGACCGAGGCTGATGAATATGATCGTTCTTTTTTGCAACTTTCTCCCAATCAGTTAGTAATTACATCTATTGATGCAGATCATTTAGATATTTATGAAGATGGAGAAGATTTAAAGGATACGTACAATCAGTTGTTGGCCAAGGTTGATGCAAATGGCACGTTGTATACCAAACCAAAGATAGCTGAGGTATTGAATGTTCCTGTTAACATTCAATCAGTAACTTATTCCTTAGAGCAAGAATCAAGTATAAAAGCAAAAAACATAAGAGTGGAAGACGGCTTCTTTGTCTTCGACTACGAATCGCAACTGTTTTCATTGCAAAATGTGAAATGTGGATTGCCAGGGTTGCATAATGTTGAAAATGCTATGGTAGCTATGGCGGTTGCTTTTACTCAAGGGGTAGATGCTGTAAAAATAAAATCTTCAATTGCAGATTTTCAAGGAGTGAAACGTCGCTTTGATGTGCATTTGAAAACTCCTGAGTTGGTTTATATCGATGATTATGCGCACCATCCAGAAGAGGTTAAAATGTTGTTAAAGTCGGTGAAGAAGTTATATCCTGGGAAAAAAATTACGACCATTTTTCAGCCTCACCTTTTTAGTAGAACTAGAGATTTTGGTGAAGATTTTGCACGAGAGCTATCGCTTTCTGACGATTTAATTTTACTTGAGATTTACCCGGCTAGGGAAGAACCGTTAGAAGGAATAACCTCTATGTGGTTGTCAAAGTTAATTGGGAAAGAAGATGTTAGTGTTTGTGAAAAACACCAGCTGCTTAATATATTAAAAACCAAAGAAGTTGAAGTCTTGATAACGGCTGGTGCCGGAGATATAGATTCTATGATAGATCCTATTATTAACCATTACCAAATAGACTCATGAATAGAGTATTGAACATCAGTGTTTGGGTATTGCTAACGACAGGGTTGGTCGGTATTTTAGGTTTTGTCAATCACGCCCAAAACAAAAAGGTTTGCTCTGATATTAATATTAGAATTGACAATAGTAACGGTAATTTTTTCGTTGAAGAAGAAGATATTTTTAGCATGGTGTACCATGAAATGGATACTATTTTAGACAAGCCAATTTCCGTCATTGAAGCAGAAAGATTAGAGCATAAGATTAACAATCATCCTTCAGTTTCAAATGCTGAAGTATATAAAACAATGGATGGGACGTTGCAAGTTGAGGTTTTTCAAAGAACGCCTATTGTAAGAATATTCAGCACAAATGGAGATAGCTACTATCTGGATAGCACAGGAAAAGTAATGCCTCATTCAGACAAATATACTTCGAGGGTTTTTGTGGCCAATGGCTTTATAAATGAGCCCTTTAAGAAGGTAAGTCATTTAAATGCAAAAATGATTGCAGATTCAATTCAAGGCAGCATAATGATAGACGATATTTTTACAATGGCGCAGTTTATTCAAACAGATCCTCTTTGGAATGCGCAGATTGAACAGTTGTATGTTAATAAAGAGTTAGAGATTGAATTGATACCACGCGTTGGAAATCATAGAATTGTAGTAGGAGATGCTACTGATATTAAAACTAAGCTAAATAAGCTTAAAGTATTCTACAAGAAGGGTTTAAATAATACGGGGTGGAATGAGTATAGTGTCATTAACCTAAAATTCGCAAATCAAGTGGTTTGCAAAAAACGAAATTAACATGGAATCATCATCAGATATAGTTGTAGGACTTGATATCGGAACCACAAAAATTGTGGTAATGGTGGGCCGTAAGAACGAAGTTGGGAAGCTTGAGATCTTGGGTATGGGTCGTTCTGAATCTTTAGGAGTAACTCGCGGAGTGGTTGCTAATATTGAGAAAACGGTTCAATCTATTCGCACAGCTGTTTCTGAAGCAGAGAACAAATCTGGCGTAGATGTTCGAGTTGTGAATGTAGGTATTGCCGGACAGCATATTAAAAGTTTACAGCACCGAGGTATAAAAATGAGAAATACCTTAGATGATGAAATTTCTCAGGAAGATATTGACATGCTGATTAACGACATGTTTAAGTTGGTGACACTTCCTGGAGAAGAGATTATCGATGTTTTGCCGCAAGAGTTTATTGTGGACAACGAGCAAGGGATTAAAGATCCTATCGGAATGTCAGGAATTCGTTTAGAAGCGAATTTCCATATTATCACAGGTCAGGTTGCAGCCGCAAAGAATATTCACAAGTGTGTGCACAAGGCGAATCTAGAAGTTCAAGATGTGATTTTGGAACCCATTGCTTCATCTGCAGCAGTGCTAAGTGAAGAAGAAAAAGAGGCAGGAGTGGTATTAGTTGATATTGGAGGTGGTACAACAGACGTTGCGATTTTTCAAGATGGTATTATTCGGCACACGGCGGTAATTCCTTTTGGGGGAAATATCATTACTGAAGATATTAAAGAAGGCTGTAGTATTATTAAAAATCAAGCAGAGCTTTTGAAAGTGAAGTTTGGTTCTGCTTTAGCGAATGAAAGTCAAGAAAATGAAATTGTTTCAATTCCTGGTTTAAGAGGACGTGAGCCAAAAGAAATTTCGATTAAAAATCTATCTCACATTATTCAAGCGAGATTAGAAGAAATTATAGAGCACATTTATTACGAAATTAAAAACAGTGGTTACGAAAACAAGCTAATTGCTGGAATGGTGATTACCGGTGGTGGTTCTCAAATGAAGCACATTGGACAATTGTTTGAATATGTTACTGGTATGGATACGAGAATTGGTTATCCAAATGAGTACCTGGCAAATGGTAATTCCGATGAAATCACAAGCCCAATGTATGCAACTGGTGTTGGTTTGATATTGAAAGGTTTTGAAAAGTTAGAACGTCAAAAAGGACAACTGAAAAGCACTGAACAGGGAGACTCCATTAAGGTACGTCAAGGGGAGAAAACGAAAGGAGGATTTTTGCAAAATATGTTAGCCAAAGGCAAACAGTTTTTTGAAGAGGACGAAACCTAAGTAAGAATTAATAATTACAAATGACGAATAGGTTAGTGTGACCATGCGTCATGGATGAAATAAATAAGATTAGAAAGTAAACAACAGTAGAAACGAAGCCAAAGCGAATTACGGATTCGACACTCTACATTAAATAATAGGAATTATGAGATTTGACTTACCCAAAGAACAATCATCAATCATTAAAGTAATCGGAGTCGGTGGTGGCGGAAGCAACGCTGTTAACCACATGTATCGTCAAGGAATTACAGGTGTTGATTTCATTATTTGTAACACGGATCAGCAAGCATTGGATTTAAGTCCAATTCCGAATAAAATTCAGTTGGGGTCTACCTTAACAGAAGGAAGAGGAGCGGGGTCTAATCCTGAAGTGGGTAAAAATGCGGCCATTGAAAATGTAGATGACTTAAAAGAATTGTTAGAGAAAAACACTCAGATGATTTTCATAACCGCAGGAATGGGTGGTGGAACCGGAACTGGAGCTGCGCCAATTATTGCACAAACTGCTAGAGAAATGGGTATTCTCACCGTAGGTATTGTCACAATTCCATTTGGTTTTGAAGGTCGAAGAAGAAAAATTCAAGCAGATTCTGGTTTAGCAGAGTTGAGAGACAACGTTGACACATTACTTATTATTTGCAACGATAAATTGCGAGAAATGCACGGAAACTTAAAAATTTCTGAAGCTTTTTCTAAAGCAGATGATATTTTAACCATTGCAGCGAAAGGGATTGCTGAAATTATTACCGTTGCCGGATACATTAACGTAGATTTTGAAGATGTTAGAACGGTTATGAAAGATGGTGGAACAGCCATTATGGGTTCTGCTGCTGCAGAAGGTGAAGGACGAGCTGTGAAAGCTGTTAGTCAAGCATTAGCTTCACCGTTGTTGAATGACAATGACATTACAGGAGCAAATTACATTTTGTTGAACATTACTTCAGGAGATGAGGAAGTGGCGATGGATGAAATTGATGAGATTACCGAGTACATCCAAAATGAAGCAGGTAACACAGCAGATATTATTTGGGGTAATGGAATAGATGAGTCACTTGGAAATAAATTGTCGGTTACCATTATTGCTACAGGATTTGGAAAATCAGAACCTGGCGGATTTACTACCGCGGCTGAACCAAAAAAGGTGGTAAGAAAGTTAACAGATGATGTGAATACAGTAATTACAGCTCCAACTGATAATGTAACAACTCCAACTCCTGAAAATGGAAATTTGGATGAGCCAACCATGAAGATTCAGAGTGAAGAGCAGAAGAGTTTTGAGTTTCAAATTAGACCGTCTCAAGCTCAAAAACAACCTAAGATTAGTGAAGAGCCTCCGGTAAAAAAGTATTCGTTAGAAGATGAATTCAAATCTGATGATGACGCAAAAGCAGATGATTGGACGCCTCACAGTGTGTGTGTTCCTGCCAATTCAACTGAAGAGGCACAGCCGGAAATGACTTCTTACCAATCTACTCCTGAAAAGTCTGCAGAGAATGAGGAAGCACAGATTAAGAAGACTCACGAAAGAATTCGGAGGTTAAAAGAGTTGAGTTTGAAAATTAAAAGTCCTGGAGGAATTAATGATTTAGAGAAGGAGCCTGCTTACAAGAGAAGAAACATCTTCTTAGACGAAACTCCGCATTCTTCTGAGTCTAACGTGTCGCGTTATACCTTGAGTGAAGACGATGATAATAAAACGAATTTGAGACAGAATAATTCATTCTTGCATGACAATGTAGACTGATTATTAATCTTAAATCAAAAAAGCAAAAGCTTCGAATTGTAAATTCGGAGCTTTTTTGTTTTTTACTGTTTGGAGTACATGGGAGATTTGTTAAATCTAATAAGTAGCAATAACGTTTTCCTTGGATTACATATTCTTCATTCTACTTTTACGCGAAGGTTTATTATTTTTGGTACCTTGGTATCATCTTTGAATTACATTGAAAAAACACAACATGAAAAAGTTAAGTTTACTAGTTACAGGATTAGCATTAGTGCTTTTTGTAAGGGCTCAAAATGATGACAATTTAGTTCCAAACCCTAGTTTTGAAGATACCGGAAAAAAGGGAAAAGTAACTGAAAAAGGGCAGGTTTATTTAGCTGTTCCTTGGACCTCTGTTACCATGAACCCAGTTGATTTATATTCAGAGAATACAAAAACGGATGAATTTGCTACTCCTGATAATAAAAGAGGTGAAGAAAAAGCAAGAACTGGAACCAATTATGCGGGATTGAATTTGTACGGCTACAAAGGTAAAGCACCAAGGAATTATTTGGGAGTAGAGCTTTTAAAACCGATGGAAGAAGGCAAGCAGTATTGTGTTAAATTTCATATTTCGATGTCGGATATGTCGAAATATGCAGTAAACAACATTGGAGCATTAATACAATCTGAGCCAATGAGTGAGGCCACTGACGGTAATTTGTACAAAAAACCACAAATAATTAGTGTCACGAAAATGATATACGAGAAGCAATATTCGTGGACACCAGTTTGCGGGACGTTTGTTGCCAAAGGGGGTGAGAAGTTTATTGTAATCGGAAATTTTGCACAAGATGTTAATACCAAGTTTGAAACTGTTCGGTTGTCAAGAGAGTTCACCGGTCGTCAAACATACGATGGGTATTATTATATTGATGATGTTTCTGTTATTCCAACCGATAAAATTGGTGATAAAGATTGTGCATGTGAGCGCATAGCAGGAGGACAAATGAAGACAGAGTACAAGTCGTTTGAAACGAAATTGATTGATGAAAAAGAGTCGAAAAAAGTGACCTACGTTAATTCTGATGGATCTAAACTCGGAGAGGAACCAAAGGTAGTTGAAAAGAAAGATGACACTAAAACGGTTGAACAAGGAGGAGTTGTTTACAAAAAAGCAAACTCAGCAGAAGAAGTGGAAGAAGAACCAGAGGATCCCAAGGTATACTCACCAAACGATGTAGTTATTTATTATGAATCGAAGGAATTTCAAGTCCCTGATAGTGAAAAGGAAGCGATTGACGAATTGGTGAAGTACCTCAAGAAAAATAAATCTAAGGTCATTGAAATTCAAGGACATGCTGATCCTTCCGAATCAACTGTTACTTCAATTGGAAAACGAAGAAGCGCATTGTTAAGAGTGACCTTGACTAAGGCAGGAGTTCCTTCAGCGCAATTAAAAACGATTTCGTTGGGTATAACAAAATCTGGATCAAAAGAAGATGCTTCGCAAAACCAGCGGGTTACTTTCAAAGTCCTCTAAATTGAGATGTATAGTAAAAAATATAGCCACTTCGGTGGCTTTTTTTCTGCTTATAAGTTTCTGCAAGGCACAAAATCTTATTCCTAATCCGGGGTTTGAAGAAGTTCATGTGTGCCCAACGGGGCTTCGCCAACTAGAATTTGCAAAACACTGGTTTGGAGCAAATGCAGGTACACCAGAATTATTTCATAACTGCGGTTTAAAAGCTTCTATCTCTCCTAAAAGTGGTGATGGAATGGCAGGTGTTATTTTTTTAAGCGAAATAGGATCTTCTTTAGAATATTTACAAGTAGAATTAACCGATACGCTTGTGGAAGGGGAAGAATATGAGTTTAGTTTTTACATACGCCTATCAGAAAACTCCCTCATTGGGATGAATAAAGTCGGAGCATTCTTTAGTAGAAATGGATTGTACTCGAATCTCTGGATTCGATTTCAAAACCATCCGCAGCTTGTATTTGAGCAGATGGCCGATCAATCACATTCGTGGCAAAAGCTGCATGCGATATACATAGCAAAGGGCGGGGAGAAGTTCATAACGATTGGGAATTATTTTGCTAAGCATTTTATTACTGAAAAGATCGTGAATACAGCGGCAAAGAGCAGAACGTCATACTATTACGTAGATGACTTTTATTTGGGCAAAGAACGATTTTCAGTTCCTGATTCACCGCTGAATACAAATAAAGTAAGCTGGAGTCACGTTGTTTACTTTGAAAAGGATAAATTTTCTATTTCAGAGAATGAATTGTTGCGATTGGATCAATTTATTGAACAGTTACCACTTCCCATTTTTTATCCTATAAAAGTTGAAGGGCACGCAGATCAAGATGCTAGTATTGAATACAATCTCCAGCTTTCGCAAAAAAGAGCTGACGTTGTGAAAGCGAGGATGAGTAACTTTAATCTACAAAACATCTACACTTCTTGGTCTGGAGAGCGAGAAATTATAAACTTTGAAGCCGGAGAAGTAGGTAAAGCAAAAAACAGAAGAGTTACAATAACCGTTGAACGTTAGATGGAAAAAATATTTTTTATAGGTGTCTTATTAATCGCGTCTTTGTCTTTTGTAGCTCAAGATAGAGATGCTTACTGGTCAGAATTACTGTTGACTGAAGTGAATAGGATTCGAACATCTCAAGGGCTTCCTATACTGCGCCTAGATGAGATTTTATCTGCTGCCGCTTTTGATCAAGCAGAGTATTGCTCAGAGTTGGGAAGGTTAGTTCATACACAAGACAATAGTAAAAAGGAAAATGTAAATCTTCGTGTGCTCTACTACGAGGGGCTTCATGGGCAAGTGGAAGAGAATCTTTCGCAAATTGCATTTGGAGCAAAAGAAGCACTAAGTCCAGGTGGTTTAAGGGAAGTTATTGATACGCATGAGAAGTTGGTAAAAGCCATTGTTGCTGGTTGGTTAGAAGATGAAAAAAGTAGTAAGTTGAATTTACTCGACCCCAATTTTACAACTTTTGGTCTGTCGGTAATTTTAAATAATGAAGTTGACAATTTATTCTGTGCAGTATTTGGCAATGAGCCATATGAGCCTTTGAGAGATGAAAAATTAAGCCTAAAAAATCATGGAATAGAATCTTACAATAAACAGAAGTGCGCTAAGTTTAATGAACAGTTTCCAAGTATTCCTCAACTTTTTTCTGATGTGTTAAAAATCAAAGGGAATGAGGTCTATTTTGAATACCACAGTTTACCTTTTGTTAAAGAGTTATTAAGTGATGCCTCAGGTGCAATTGCGATTGATTGGGTAGATCAGCGTCAATACAAATGCGATGAAGGAGTTCAATTATTTCCAGGCACTGTTGCTAAAGGTTATCTCGAAAAGCCGCTCAAAAAATCATATTTATTCGCTCAAAACCTAGCTGATAGTATTGGAGAGTTGCATGTAAAGTTGGGCGAAGTCCCGAGTTTTTATTCGAAAGACTTAACTGAATCCAATCTTATAATAATTAAGAATGGGGTGCATTGCGTAACCGTGCCGTTTAACAAAATTGAGTCGAAAAAAACCGCGCAAGTTCCCATCGAGTTTGCTGTTGCTGGTGAAAGTACGGCAACAGAGTTTCAGTGGAATGATTCTTTGCAATTTAACATTCCTTTGTTTCCGAATGGATTAGATTCTTTAAACAAGGTAAAATCAGCCTTGGAAAGGTTAAATTTTAAGATTGCGTCTTCTTATCTGGCACTTCAAGTTTCACCGATTCATCAAGAGGAGTTAGAAAACATTAAAGAGGAGGGTTTGTATAAAACTCACATTGCATGGGATTCACTTCAGTCATTTACCGAGAATACCTACTACCAATTGGAAATGGCGGAATTAAATGTAGAAGAGAAAATCGAATTCTTAAAAGAAGCACAGAAAGAAGACGAAAAACTGAGAGTGTTTTTAAACCGATTGAATCAACTACAATACGATGCAAATGGAGAAGCAAGTGTTCAGTTGAAAGAAGACGCAGCAGAACAACTTGACTTGTATCGCTTCTTTCTTGAGAATAATCAAATTGGACTAGTGCTTTTTGTTCAGTCAAAATTGTTGAATAAGGTAAGGTCTGGAGAATTGGATGCGAATCAATTACCGCAGGCAGATCCAGGGCAAAAGAGCAATACATTGGGCGTTATAAACAATCAAATAGTGCTAGAATCAATCATGGGAGCTGAGAGTTATGGTGGAAACCCGATCTACCTTGCATTATTTGAGCTTTACCTGATAAACAAGAAAGAGCAAGAAGTGTCCTTTAACTATCATGTTGCGAAATTAGAATATTGGTCTAACCATCAAGGAGAAATAAGAAATATGGAAGGCTGGTTATCTGATTTTAGAAAAATTTCGGCAGGTCAAATTGCTCCTGAGAAGTATGCAAGAGCTATGCTGAATTATAGTTTATTGGCGGTAGATTACTTCTATGATCAGGGGGCGTTTGACAAGCGGAAGAAGAGTTTTACGGAATTAATGAAGTGGCAAGAAAAGGGAAATCTGAACAGCAATGAAAAATTGAATTTAGCAAAGACGCTTTGTTACCAAGACCAATTTAGCTATGCAATTCAGCTATTACGAGCTGATGTGCAAGATGAAAAAGTAAATCAAGAGATGCTTTTTTATTTTCTACAAATAGCAGTGTATGACAAATCTCAAGTAAGTGATTTAATGTATGCAGGGTTAATGGAAAAGGCGAGTCAATTGTATCCTGCTGTTTTCTGTCAGTTTTTCACCACAGCTGTAAATGGAAAGCAAAGTTTAGAAAACACACAATTAAAAAATAGGTATTGCACTACTTGTAACTAAGAGCGGGCATAAGTTAATCGTGTTTGCACCGACTCTTGAGTTCCGTCGTTGTCAACATCTTCAATTGTAAAACGCTCTAGAACTAAATTTCTACCATCGTTAACTATGTTGTTATAAACTTGTACGTTAGGGCCACCATAGTCTAGTATAAGCTTAGCATCGTTTGAAATTAACGTCCAAAAATAAAACTCTTCATTTGGTTCGGTAGGGTCACATTTTAATACTCCATACCTTGTAGTTGCGGTACCCGAACTTTCATATCGGGTAACATTGTCTCTTTCACAATCAAATACCAAACTTCTATTTGCTAGAATTATTCCATTCGCTCTAACCTCTGCACCTGTAAGTCTCCAGTTTTTATCCACTATTTTTTCATAACCCGAAAGTGCATCGTTATCGCCATCATCGTCATTTCTGCAAGAAGTGCCAAAAATAAATGCGGTAAGTAAGAAAAGTAAAAAATGATTTTTCATGAGATAAAATTTTAAAGGGTAAAAATACTTGAATTATGCTGGTAATGGAAAATCGTGCCAAGTTCCAGTTTTGTTATCTTTAGCGCATGATTAAAAAAGGCGATAAAAAAATTATCCGTGCTTGGACCTTTTACGATTTGGCCAATTCTGTATACCCGTTGGTTATTACTACAGCAATTTTTCCAATGTTTTATGAATACCAAACAAGTCATGATGCCGACGGTAATTTAACAAACGATTTGGTTGAGTTTTTAGGTGGGAGTTTCAGAAATACGCAGCTCTACTCCTATGTAATTTCAGTTTCATTTATAATTGTTTCAATTATTTCACCATTGTTATCAGGCCTTGCTGACTATTCGGACAGTAAAAAAAGTTTTTTAAAATTCTTCTGTTACCTAGGGTCTCTATCCTGTGCATCTCTTTTCTTTTTTGATGTAAATCATTTAGAGTTGAGTATGATTCCTGTTTTATTGGCAAGTGTTGGGTTCTGGGGTAGTTTGGTGTTCTACAACGCTTATTTACCTGAGATTGCTCATGCTGAAGATCATGATAAAATTTCTGCGAGAGGATACTCCTTGGGATATGCTGGAAGTTCTGTTTTATTGATATTAAACTTGGTAGCGATAATGGGTTTTGATATGCCTGCTAAATATGCTTTTCTATCTGTAGCAGTTTGGTGGATTGGGTTTAGTCAATATACCTATGCTTACTTGCCGAATGCCTCTTACTCAGATAAACCCAAAGAAAATAAGTTTACCAAAGGGTTTAAAGAACTGAAAAAAGTTTGGGGGGAATTAAAAGAGCTAACAACATTGAAGCGGTATTTAGGCTCCTTTTTTGTTTACAGTATGGGTGTGCAAACGGTCATGATTATGGCTACACTTTTTGCGGCCAAAGAAATTAACTGGGAAGGCGATGGTGCCAAAACAGGATTAATAGTATCGGTGTTAATTATTCAATTTATTGCAATTGGAGGAGCTTACCTGTTCTCTTGGATTTCGAGTAAAATAGGAAACATTGCATCGCTGTCCATCACCCTTTTTATTTGGGTGTTCATTTGTGTGGGAGCATATTTTATCCACGAACCAATTGAATTTTATGTCATTGCTGCTTCTGTTGGATTAGTGATGGGAGGAATTCAGTCGCTTTCTCGTTCAACCTATTCTAAATTGCTTCCACAAACCAAAGATCACGCCTCATTTTTTAGTTTCTACGACGTACTAGAGAAGTTAGCAATAGTAATTGGAACCTTTGCTTATGGGTTTATTGAAGGATGGACAGGAAGCATGAGGAATTCAATTTTTGCCTTGGGAGCATTTTTTATTGTAGGTTTTGTTCTATTATTAAGGGTGCCAAAGAATGAACAAATTGCGGCCAATAAAAGTTGACTTATGATTACTTTTACAACCTAAAATTTTCAAGTTTTGAATCAAGATAAGATATACGACATTGCCATAGTTGGCGGAGGAATTGTTGGAGCTGCAACGCTTTACCAGATGCAGTTAAAATTTTCTCATTTAAAAATTTTATTGATTGAAAAAGAGGACCATTTAGCGGCTCACCAAACAGGCAATAACTCTGGTGTTATCCATTCCGGTTTGTATTATAAGCCTGGTTCTCAAAAAGCGATTACTTGTGTAAGAGGAAGAAGAGCATTGGTAAAGTTCTCTAAAGAATACAATATTGACCATGAGGTTTGCGGGAAAGTGGTTGTAGCAACTGAAGAAGCGCAACTTCCTTTTATGGAGAAGATTTTTGCGAATGGTTTAGCAAACGATACGGAAGACATTGAGAAAATAACCGGAGACCAAGTCCGGGAGATTGAGCCCTTTTGCAATAGTATAGGAGGAATAAGAGTAGGTTGTACTGGAATTATTAATTACGTTCAAGCCACCGATCGAATGGCAGAGTTGGCTCTTGCAATGCAGCCTGAGAGTAAAGTCTCTTTAGGTGATGCTTTCATTCATGCAAACCACGAAGGAGGGGTTTCTTCAATAAAAACGGGGAAAACAAGTTATAAGGCCAAGCACATGATTTATTGCGGAGGATTGCAATCAGATCGTTTAGCAAAAGATGATGGAGTGGATTTGGACATGCAAATTGTTGGTTTTCGAGGAGATTATTATGAATTAAACGACCAAGGAAAACACAAGGTGAAACATTTAATTTACCCTGTTCCGAATCCTGCATTTCCATTTTTAGGGGTGCATTTTACTAGAATGACAGATGGAGAAATAGAATGTGGGCCAAATGCTGTTTTCACATTTAAGCGGGAAGGGTATGGCAAAACCGATTTTGACTTAAAAGATACAATAGATGCGCTAGGTTATATAGGAACTTGGAAACTATTTGCAAAGCATTGGAAGTTTGGCCTAGATGAATACAAAAGAGCGTTTAGTAAAAGATTATTTCTAGAAAGGTTGCAAGAATTAATCCCTTCCTTGACAATGGATGATATTCGACCGGGAAGGGCGGGTGTTCGTGCCATGGCTCTTGGCCCAGATGGTGAAATGATTGAAGACTTTAAAATCGAATATAAGAACAACAGTATTCACGTGTTAAATGCCCCTTCACCTGCAGCAACGGCATGTTTGGCAATTGGAGAAGACATTACCACTATGGCGCAAGAGCGCTTTAATCTACACTAGCGTATGAGTTCAGCAGTAATAGCAGGAATTGTTGCTTTGTATTTTCTCTTTCTGTTGCTGATTGCTCGCATTACCTCTAAAGGAGCTGATAATAACTCATTTTTTGTAGGTAACAAAAATTCCCCATGGTATTTAGTTGCTTTCGGAATGATTGGAACTTCGTTATCTGGCGTTACGTTTATATCCGTGCCTGGTTGGGTAGGTACAAGTCAGTTTTCATACCTGCAGATGGTGTTGGGCTACTTGTTGGGATATGTTGTAGTTGCAAATGTTTTAATGCCACTATATTATCGATTAAATTTAACATCCATTTACACCTATCTCGAGCAACGTTTCGGTTTTTGGAGTTATAAAACAGGCGCATTTTACTTCTTACTTTCACGTACCATAGGTGCTGCGTTTCGGTTATATTTGGTGGCCAATGTACTGCAAATCGCAATTTTTGATGATTGGAACATCCCTTACTACCTTACTGTTGCGATTACCATTTTGCTAATATGGGTATATACTGCAAAGGGCGGAATCAAAACGATTGTCTGGACAGATGCCTTACAAACCTTGTTTATGTTGTTAGCCGTTGGTGTGGCAATTTACCAAATAGGAGATCAGTTAAATCTTGGTTTTTCAGACTTAATATCTACCGCTAAGGCAAGTGATTACTCTAAAGTATTTTTCTTTGATGATTGGCGAGCCTCTAATTTCTTTTGGAAACAGTTTTTAAGCGGAGCATTTATAACTATTGTTATGACTGGTTTAGATCAAGATATGATGCAGAAAAACTTGAGTTGCAAAAATATAAAGGAAGCAAAGTGGAATATGTTTTCTATGAGTATCGTTTTGGTGCTTGTTAACTTGTTGTTTTTGGTTTTAGGAGCACTTTTATTTATTTACTCCAATCGGAATGGAATAGAAATACCTGCCATGACCGATGAGTTATTTCCATCTCTAGCATTAAGTAATACGTTGGGTATTGCTGTTTCGGTATTTTTTATTTTAGGATTAATTGCAGCGGCTTACTCTAGTGCTGATTCGGCATTAACAGCTTTGACAACATCCGTTTGTGTTGATTTTTTGGGAGTTGAGAACAAATCCGAGCAACAGGCCCAGAAAACTAGGAAAACAACGCATATTGTAATGTCGTTTGTGTTGTATCTGGTCATTCTAATTTTTAGTTTAATTAGTGATGAAAGTGTAATAAGTAGTTTGTTTAAAGTTGCAGGCTATACTTACGGTCCACTTTTAGGTTTGTACGCATTTGGGTTACTCCATAAGATTAAATTGAAGGATAAATGGGTGCCGTTGATTTGTTTGGTTTGCCCTGTAATTTGCTACGTCATTCAGGTAAATTCTGAAGCATGGTTAAATGGATATACGTTTGGTTTTGAATTGCTGATGTTAAATGGTTTACTGACGTATATTGGATTGCACCTGATACGTCAGAACAAATTAAAACCTTAACTTTAAAATAAGTTCTATTTTTTTTAGAATTGTTGACTAGCTTTTAATATCTTCGGGCTCAAATTAAAAAAGATGAAAGAGTTAATTATATCCTTCAGTTTATTGATTCTTCTTTCTGCTTGCGGTGCAGAAAGCAAACGCAATAAGGTAAAAGAAAAGGAAGAGGCAAATACAGAGGCCACTGCTGCAGTAGAAAGTGAAAAATCATCTTATTATTCAATACCTTCTCCTGAGCAAATGTTTGCATTCATCAACGATAATGGTATTGCTTATAATAAATCCTTGTTTCATGATTGTGGGGTCGCGTCTGATTACATTGACCCTAGCAAGATAGCATTAGTATTCGGAATTTATACGGCAGATTTAGCTTACGCCGCTGCTTATCAAGATGTAGAATCTACCATTAAGCTTTACAAAACTGTTAGAAAACTTAGTTTAGACTTGCAAATTGAAGAACTAATGACAGAAGACATGATGGAGCAAATACAGGCAAATATGGAAAATCCTGACTCTTTGGCTTTAATAACAAGCGATAATTATTATAACGCCGTTCAGCATTTAGAAGGTAACGGACAAAAAGGCAAACTAGCATTAATGTCATTGGGAGGATGGACCGAAAGTATTTATATCAGTCTAAATGCAATTACAGACGTCGACCTTGCTTCTTCGGCGGTTGAAAGAATTGCTGCTCAAAGAATAACTTTTGATAATTTATACACCTACTTATCTAAAAATAGGGATGAATTGGGAGTCACCCATGAATTGGAAAAAATTCAAGAAATCAAGGGAGTATTTGATTCTTTACAGCAAGGTCCTTCGGTGAAATCAACGAAGAAAAAAGAAGGGAAGTTGCTTTTTGGGAAAGGCAAGAGAACACAAATGACAATGGATCAATTCTTAAAATTAAGAGAGGAAATTGGGATGTATAGATCTCAAATTGTAGCTCAAAATATATAAAAACTATGAGGCAATTTATTTTACTTTTCGGTATTGTTTTAACTGGATTGACTTCTCAAGCGCAAACAGAGTGTTCATACTATCATAAAAAAAGATGCAGTGATAACGATGGCGTATTTATGATTTATGACAGCCAGTCTAAAAGTGCTATTATGGAGAAAGGGCAGGTTTCTGAATTTCATTTAGTAGCGTACAATGGGCAAGATTATCGAGTATCTATTTGTAATGAAGAGAATCTTGGAGGTGAGATTGGGTTTAAAATTTATGAAAAACAGAAGGTGTTGATCAAACCAAAAGTAGAAGAAGAGCTAGTTGTTGAAGAACCCGCTTCCGATGAAAGTTCAGACGATTATTCTGAGGATGACTATTCGGAAGATGATTATGACGACTATTCTGAAGATAGTTACTCAGAAGACACGTACACCGATGAAACTGCTTCCCCGGCAGCTGGAAAAAGACCTCAATTTAAATTGGTCAAAGAATTACTATATGATAACTCTCAGGACGGCTACAGTCCATACATTGAGTTTACTGCTGAAGGTTCAATGAGTTTAATCGTAGAAGTTAGCGTTCCTGGAGAAGAATCAAAAATGAAATTGAAAGTTAGAGAAACAGGCTGTGTTGGGGTTTTAGTTGAGCACATAAAGTCACAGAAAACAGGATTTTAATCTTGCCACTCTGCCACAAATAAATTCGTTTCTCTTGTGCCTCCATTGTTTCTATTCGAAGAAAACACCAAGTGTTTCCCATCGTTAGAAAAAACAGGAAATGCATCAAAAGTGTCGTCATTTGTTACCTGCTCTAATCCAGTACCATCAATGTTTAGCATGTACAAGTTAAAAGGGAAGCCGCGATCTGTATTATGATTTGAAGCAAAAATCACTTTCTCACCTGAAGGGTGAAAGAATGGACACCAGTTAGCTTTTCCTAAGTCAGTAAGCTGTCTTAGTTCAGAGCCATCTGCATTACAAATGTATAACTCCATGATTGTTGGTTCCACCAAACCTTCAGCCAATAAGTCTTTGTATTTCTTCACTTCCTCATCCGTTTTTGGACGACTTGATCTGAAAATCAATTTCGTTCCGTCAGGTGAGAAAAACGCGCCACCATCGTATCCTAAATCGAATGTGATTTGCTTAACATTCGAACCGTCAATGTCACAAGTGAATAATTCTAGGTCGCCTGTTCTTAATGATGTAAAGACAATCTTATCCCCTTTTGGAGAAACGGTAGCTTCCGCATCGTAGCCTGGCTCTGTAGTTAATTGATTGATGATGTTACCTTCTAAGTCAGCAGTAAATATGTCAAAACTCTCATAAATAGGCCACACGTAGCGACCATTCGTTCTTTCTGGAGTAGAAGGGCAAGCAGAGTCGGCTAGGTGTGTTGAGGCATAAACAATAGTTGTATCTCCTAGTAAGAAGTAGGAGCAAGTTGTTCGCCCTAAACCTGTGCTTACCATCTTTGGCATTTTTTCCATCAAGTTGTCATTTTGCCAATCGAAAACAAATATTTGATCGCATTCCAATTCCCATTTTGGATTGCGTACTTGAAAAACCAACTTTGAATCATCAAAACTCCAATAAGCTTCTGCATTATCTCCGCCATCTGTTAGTTGCTTTAGGCTTGCAAAATGGTTTTCTCCTTCATTTATTATAGAAGATTCAGTTGCAACGGAATCAGTATTTGGAGTCTCTTCTTTTGAAGTTTCAGGTTTCTTTTCAATACCGCAAGCGATAATAAATAAGCTGAAGATGGCAATAAATACTTGGTTCATTTATGAATAATTTAAGTTGTAAACTTAAGGTTTTAGTAAAAACGAAAGGATAGTATTGGTTAGCTTTGGTTTTTTAGAGTTATGAAATTGAAATTATTATTTGCTGCCTGCACAGCTACTTTTATGTTATTTTCTTGTCAAGAAAATAAAGTTGATTCTTTATTGGTATTAAAATCTGATGTCCAATACTTAGCTTCAGATTCTCTGGAGGGAAGAGAGAGTGGAACTGAAGGGGAGCGTTTAGCTGCAGAGTACATATCATATCGAATGAAAGTTATAGGTTTGACAGCAAAAGGAGAAGCTGGATTTTTACAAACATTTGATTTTGCGCCAAAGGCAAATCTACACGAAGAGAAGTTGGATTCAGCTAAAACCATACAAGTTTCCAATGTGCTTGGAATGATAGATAATGGAGCTAATAAAACTGTTATTATTGGCGCACATTACGATCATTTAGGGCATGGAATTTCAGGGTCATTGCACGCCGCGAAAGATGGAGAAATACACAACGGAGCAGATGACAATGCAAGTGGAGTAGCTTTAATGCTAGCCTTAGCCGAAGAGTTGAAGAAAAGCAAAACTGCAAATAAATCCAACTACTTATTCATGGCCTTTACTGGAGAGGAAATGGGATTGTTAGGTTCAAACTACTATTGTAAAAATCCAACCATCGATTTAGAAGATGTTAAGTACATGTTAAATTTTGACATGGTAGGGAGATTAGATACGTCGAAAGGATTAGCAATTAACGGCGTGGGAACAAATTCAAATTGGACGGACGAATTAGAAGAAGCGAATTGGGATAATTTGTCTTTTATATATGGTGAGTCAGGTGTTGGGCCTTCTGACCATACCTCTTTTTATTTGCAAGATATTCCGGTATTGCACTTTTTCACAGGTCAGCATGAAGATTACCACAAGCCAAGCGATGATGAAGACAAAATTAATTATATTGGCACTCAAATGATTAAATCATTGATTGTACGGCTTGCTGAGCAATTAGATGCTCAAGATTCTTTAGAGTTTGTGAAGACAAAAGTTGAGAGTGATGATAATCCAAGGTTTACAGTAACCCTAGGAGTCATGCCTGATTATTTGTATCAAGGAGAAGGTATGCGTATTGATGGTGTAACAGATGGCAAGCCAGCAAGCAAAGCTGGGTTCTTAAAAGGAGATATTGTCATTCAAATGGATACAGTAATTGTTGACGGAATAAAAGCCTACATGAAAGGCTTAAGTTTATTCGGAAAAGGAGATTCAACCATGGTTAAAGTTGAACGTGGAGATGAGGTTATTGAAGAGATGATAAAGTTTTAATTACAAATTTCAGAAATAAAGCCACTTATTTTGACAAATTGAACATTCGACTTAAACTCTCCATGTATTCATGTTAAGATAAGATCTTTCGTACCATACTCATAGCAGCCATGGCGCTTCTGCGTATGTTTCTGTCCCTATTCTTTTCAAACAAAAACTTCTTTGCGATAACTCCATTCGTCGATGCTACTGCAATCCATACTGTTCCAACTGGTTTGTCTTCCGTTCCACCATCTGGACCTGCTACACCTGATGTTGCAATGGCTAAGTCAGTTTTTAACAAGTTTCTTGCGCCGTTCGCCATTTGTTTCACTACTGTTTCGCTCACAGCACCTTCTTCTTCTATGGAGTTTTTGTCAACTTTAAGAACTTCAATTTTTACCTGATTGTCGTAAGATACAAATCCACCTATGAAAAATGCTGAACTTTCAGGTCGATTAGTTAGTAGATGAGCAATGTATCCGCCTGTGCAGCTCTCAGCAGTAGCAATGGTTTTATCGCTTTTCTTTAATAAATCGCCAAGCGCCTCTTCCATTGAAATATCATCCTCCCCAAAAATATATTGAGGAATAAGTTGATGTAATTCTTGCGCTTTTCTTAATACCTTCTCTTGCAGTGGTTCTATTTCAGTGCCCATTGCAGTTAGTCGAACTCTAACAATTCCTGGCGAGGGCAAATAGGCAATCCTGATGTCTTCTGAAATTAAACTGGTTTCCCAGTCTTTAATCATTTCAACTAAGAAAGACTCACCAATACCTTCAGTCATGATGGTATTGTGAAAAATTGCAGGCAACTTAAATATTTCCTTCACCTTGGGCAGCACTTGCTCGCTCATCAGGTGTTTCATCTCGTAAGGCACACCGGGCATACTTACAAAGATGGTATTGTTTCTTTCAAACCACATTCCGCTAGCTGTTCCCATTTCATTTATAAGAACGGTACACGATTTTGGTAGGTCTGCTTGCTGGTTATTAGTCTCCAACATTTCCCTTCCTCTTTCTTTAAAGAAAGATTGAATTTTTACTAATACTTCTTGGTTTCGTTTAAGGTATGTGTCAAAATACTCACAAAGAACGTGCTTTGTAATATCGTCCTTCGTTGGTCCCAACCCGCCGGTAATCAATACTAAATTAGCCGCGGAGCGTTCCGCGGCTATTAAGGCTGTTTTAATGGCATTTCTTTCGTCCTTAATGGATGTAGTTTGACTAACTTGTATGCCTAGTGCATTCAAATTCTTGCCCATCCAGGCAGAATTTGTGTCTATGGTTTGGCCAATAAGAATTTCATCACCAATGGTTATCAGTTCTGCTTGCATTTAATTTTACAGCTTGATTAAAAAGGGTTACTAGTGCAATTCAGAGTCAAATGCCTTGCACAAAAGAGCTGCGTGCTCAAGTGCTAACTTTGATGTGTTTGAGAAGTCATTCGGCATTAAAATCTTGTATAATTGGAATTTGTGTTTCATTTCACTTATATTTTATAAAGGTATTCAATTTCATTTTATTTGGCCACCAAATTAAGAGCTAAGAATGAACTTTTTTGTAGTTTCGTGATAAAACCAATTTCTCATGATTCATCCGTCCGAATTAATCCTAAACCCTGATGGGTCAATTTATCATTTGGCGCTAAGACCAGAGCAAGTTTCGAATAAAATAATTATTGCTGGTGACCCACAGCGTATAGCCACTATTTCGGCAAAATTTGATGTTATTGAATGTAAGGTTGAGAATAGAGAATTTATCACCCATACTGGGAGTTACAGAGGCCAAAGGGTTACCGCATTGGCCACCGGAATAGGAACAGATAATATTGATATTGTTTTAAATGAATTAGACGCTTTAGTTAATTGTAACCTAGAGGAACGAACGGTTAAAGAGAAATTAACTTCGTTGGAAATTGTGAGAATTGGAACCTGCGGTTCTATACAAGAAAGCGTTCCGGCAGATGAAGTGGTAGTCTCTACCCATGCAATAGGTCTAGATGGATTAATGAATTTCTACGAGTTTGAAATGGATGCTGAAGAGCAAGAAATGTTTGAAGCATTTAAATTACAGACCTTTTGGAGTGAGCGATTTAATAAACCATACCTGGTAAAGGGCTCAAACAACTTGATTAAAAAAATCGGAGAAGGATTTCATACTGGAGTTACAATTACCGCTAATGGTTTTTATGCACCTCAAGGCAGAAGGTTACGCTTGCTACCTAGACACCCAAGTGTGAATGATGATCTTAGAAAATTCGATTTCAAAGGGAGTAGAATTGTGAACTATGAGATGGAAACCTCAGCATTGTATGGTTTAAGTCGTTTGATGGGGCATGAAGCGTGCACTGTTTGTGTTGTTGTAGCAAACCGCTATGCAAATTCATTCAGTAAAGACTATAAGCCCGTTATGAATAAGTTGATTGATACTGTTTTGGAGCGATTAACGGCATAAAACAATTTCAGAAAAATATTTTCTAATCCGCTTCATCTTATGTATGACGGTCTAGAGAGCATCTTTAAAGAGTCATTTGGAACATTTCTTTATTTAACATTTTCAGGTTTAAAACTTCATTTTATTTAAATTCAAGCGAGTGGTCTTTGATTATCTTTGATAGATATGAAAGATGCCTCAAGAATATCTGCGCTTATTAATCTATTGGATGATCCAGATGAGACTGTTTTTTCTCAAGTAAGCCAAGAACTTCTCAGTTTTGGAGATCAAGTTGTGAGAGAGTTGGAAGATGCTTGGGAAAATTCTTTCAATGAAATTTTACAACTCAGAATTGAATCCATCATCCATCAAATCCAGTTTCAGGAGGTAAAAAACCGGTTAGCCGACTGGAAGAATGGTGAAACACACTCCTTATTAGAGGCGGCTATAATATTAACTCACTATCAATATTCTGAGTTAGACGAGAATTCGATACGTCAAACGGTAGATAATTTATACAAACAATGTTGGCTTGAAATGAACCCTGACTATACCGCACTTGAAAAGGTTGGTGTATTAAACAAGGTATTCTTCGAGCTCAACGGATTTAGTGGAAACAAAGAGGATTATAATGCCCCACGAAAGTCATACATAAATAATGTATTGCAGTCTAAAAAAGGCAACCCGATTAGTATTTGCATGCTCTATTTGGAGTTGGCGGAAAGATTAAAGCTTCCCATCTACGGAGTGAATTTGCCGGAGCATTTTGTTGTTACTTATTTGATTTTACCACTACAATTTTTAGATACAGTAGATGATGAAAGTGTTTTATTTTACGTAGATCCGTTTAATAAAGGCTCTCTTTTTCAGCGCAGTGATATTGAAATCTTTTTGAAGAAGCTAAAAATTGATCAGCAAGAAAAATTTTTCATGCCTTGTGAAAAAATGACCGTTGTAAACCGAATGATAAACAACCTTATGTATGGTTACAATAAAAATGGTCAACTAGCTAAAGTAGAAGAGTTGAAGATTCTCAAAAACTGTCTGACCTAGATTCTCCTCATCATTCGCACAAAATCCCTATCTTAGTTTTTTATTTTTTGAAAAGCTATGACAGAATTGGGAATTCATGAACCCTTCATTACAAATGATGCCGTAATTTTTGGACTACTTATGGCCATTTTGGCTTTCGTATTTTTTACGTCAGGTAAAGAATCCGGAGCTTGGGCAAAGTTTTACAAAATAATTCCTGCACTCTTACTCTGTTATTTTATACCATCGTTGTTAAACTCATTTGGAATTGCTTCGTCGGAGTGGTTTTATAATGGGATTAATCAGTTTTTGTTGGATAAAGGATTTACAGTAAGTTCAGCAGACTTTTCCTCCATGTCTTTCGCTCAAATTAAGGAGTTTTTGGATGCAAACAATATTGCGAAAGACGACTACCAGCATCTTATTGGTCATTCTAATTTGTACTTTGTGTCATCTCGTTACTTATTGCCTTCAAGTTTAGTGCTATTGTGTTTAAGTATTGACCTAAAGGGGATTGTTAAACTTGGGCCAAAGGCAATAATTATGTTTTTTGCAGGAACCCTAGGAATTATACTGGGAGGTCCAATTGCGATATTGGGAGTTTCTGCATTTGCGCCTGAATTAGTAGGTGGATCAGGACCAGATGAGGTTTGGAGGGGCTTAGCAACGGTTGCTGGTAGTTGGATTGGTGGAGGCGCTAACCAAACGGCAATGAAGGAAATCTACGGAGCAAGCGATAAATTATTCTCAGCCATGATAACGGTCGACGTAATTGTGGCAAACATATGGATGGCCTTCTTATTAATTGGAGCGGGCATGTCTGAAAAGTTGGACAAGAGATTAAAAGCGAACTCTTTGGCTATTGAAGAAGTGAAGAAAGGGATCGAAGATTATACCTCTAGTGTGACCAAGGTACCTACTTTGACAGATATTGTAATGATTTGTGCCATAGGATTCGGCGGCACTGCCATCGCTCATTTTGGGGCAGATCTGATTACTCCAATTATGCAAACTAAAAAAGAGTTTCTGGAAGCGTATCGTTTAACTTCAATGGCAAGCCATTTCTTTTGGCTAGTGGTTATTGCAACTGTTATGGGGTTGATTTTTTCATTTACAAGGTTGAAAGCCTATGAGGGAGTTGGAGCTTCTAAATTTGGAAGTGCTTTTTTATACGTTTTAGTCGCTACCATTGGTCTGCACATGGACATTACGGCAATCGCTGATACTCCTGCACTTTTTGCCATTGGATTACTTTGGATGCTAGTGCACGTTATTATTTTATTGGTTGTTGCTAAAATTATTAAAGCTCCGTTTTTCTTTGTAGCTGTTGGAAGTCAGGCCAATGTTGGGGGAGCGGCTTCGGCGCCAATTGTAGCTTCAGCATTCAGTCCGGCTTTAGCACCTGTAGGGGTATTGTTAGCGGTTTTTGGTTATGCAGTTGGAACGTTTGGTGCGATATTTTGTGCCCAATTAATGCAGTTAGTTTCACAATAAAAATAAACCCATGCCTTGGATTCCAAAACTTTTATTAAATGCGTCGGTGTTAATTATTGCTGCTTACTTATTACCGGGTGTTGAGATAAATAATTACTTTGATGCCATTGTTGTCGCCATTATGTTGGCAATACTAAATGCATTTGTGAAACCCCTATTGATCATAATTACCATTCCAATTACATTACTAACCTTTGGGTCATTCCTTTTTTGTATTAACGCTATCATTTTATTAATTATTGATAAACTTGTCGACGGGTTTGATGTTGATGGCTTGTGGTGGACTTTATTATTGAGTTTAGTAATGTCCATTCTAAATTCCATTTTTGGATTGAATGATAAATCAAACCGACCTAAAAAAAGATAATATGAAATATACAGAACCCATGTTTAAAGCCGAAGAATTGAGCGGCAAAACAATTTTAGTAACCGGTGGTGGAACAGGTTTAGGGAAATCAATGACCAAGTACTTCATGCAATTAGGAGCTAATGTTATAATTGCGAGCAGAAAGCAAGAGGTATTGTATGCAACTGCTAAGGAGCTAACGGAAGAAACTGGGGGTAAAATTCTGGCCGTAGCTTGCGATGTAAGGAAGCCCTTAGAAGTTGAAGTTCTAATTGCGAAAGGCATTGAAACATTTGGAGAAATCAACGGATTGGTGAATAACGCTGCAGGGAATTTTATTAGTCCTACAGAACGTCTATCACCAAAGGCTTTTGATGTTATTGTAGACATTGTATTGAAAGGGTCTTATAACTGTTCCTTATTAATGGGACAATATTGGATAAAGAACAAGATTAAAGGAACAGTGCTCAACATTGTTACAACCTACAGCTGGACTGGCTCTGGATATGTAGTGCCTTCTGCAGTTTCAAAAGCAGGGGTTTTAACTATGACTCGTTCCTTAGCTGCGGAATGGGCAAAATATGGTATTAGAACGAATGCAATTGCTCCTGGACCATTTCCAACAACTGGAGCATTTAGTAGGTTGTTTCCTGAAGGATTGAAAGAAAAAATTGATCCATTAAAACGAATTCCATTAAAGCGATATGGTGAGCACCAGGAATTAGCCAATTTAGCTGGTTATTTAATGTCTGAATTCTCTGCTTACGTAAACGGAGAAGTTGTTACCATTGATGGCGGCGAGTGGTTATACGGAGCAGGAGAGTTTACCGGGCTTGATGCAGTTCCTTCTAAAATGTGGGACCACATAGAGAAAGAGGTTCGAGGGAAGAACAAGAAGTAGGTTTCAACTGTCGATTGACAACTATTAATTGACAATTGTGATAAAAGTCGCTTGGGACCCTATATACATTCATCCGCTGCCAGACAATCATCGTTTTCCGATGGAGAAGTATGATTTGCTGCCAAAGCAATTACTGCATGAAGGAACGCTTTTGGAAGAGAACTTTTTTAGTCCAACTAAAATAGATTTAGAAGATATTTTTACCATTCACGATAATGAGTATTGGGAGAAGCTTTCTAACTTACAATTAACAAGGCAAGAGCAATTGCGCTCAGGTTTCCCGCATTCAGCAGAGCTCATACAACGAGAACTTGTAATCACGGGAGGTACTGTGCAGGCTGCAAAGTATGCCATTCAAAATGGTGTTGCATTTAATATTGCGGGTGGCACACATCATGCTTATGCTGACCGAGCGGAAGGGTTTTGTTTGTTGAACGACCAAGCGATTGCATCATCCTACTTATTAAGAAATAACTTAGCTTCAAAAATTTTAATTATAGATTTAGACGTTCACCAGGGGAATGGCACAGCTAAGATTTTTGAAAATGAACCAAGAGTATTTACTTTCAGTATGCATGGCGAACACAATTACCCGCTTCGTAAGGAAAAATCAGATTTGGATGTGGGCCTGCCAGATGGTATCACTGGTTCAGATTATTTAGAACTATTGGATCAACATTTACACGTTTTATTAGAAAAAGTACAACCTGATTTTATCTTTTATCAAAGTGGTGTGGATATACTAGAAACTGATAAATTAGGACGATTAGGAGTTAGTATAGACGATTGTAAAAAGAGAGATGATATGGTATTAACTATGGCTCATCGTAAGAGTAATCCAATAATGGCAAGTATGGGTGGTGGTTACTCTAAAGATATTAAATACATTGTCGAAGCGCACGCTAATACATATAGAGTCGCGAAAGAATTGTGGGAATAGCGAAGAAAGAACTATAAATTGAACGGCAGAATAAAACAGGTCGTAAATATAAATGGTTGTTCTTTTGCTGGGTTTTAGTAATCGAAGCTTTTTTAGGCTATTACAAAAATGGCTTTGAAATTTAAATCTCAAAGCCATTTCCAACAAAACAATTTTCACAATACTACTAGTTATAATAGTTTCATGAAAACTCGTTTGTTTAAAGATTAATTGTTGTCTTTATTTCATTGAGATTCTATAAGAAGTCTCACTTTTGCAAAAAATAAATAAGTTGATGGAAACGTACTTCTCTTTTGCGATGCTTTGTTTTACTTCATTCATTACCTTAATGAATCCTTTGGGGATTATGCCTGTGTTTATGACCATGACTGATTCATTAGATAAAGAGGAAAGAAGAAGAACAGCCAAAAAAGCCAATATTGTTGCTGCAATAACGCTTATTGTTTTTGCATTTTCCGGTCAATTATTATTTAAGTTTTTCGGTATATCTGTAAACAGTTTCAGAGTGGTGGGTGGAATTATTTTCTTTATGATGGGCTGGGATATGCTTCAAGCAAAATTGGTAAAGATTAAAATGAACAATGAGTCGGTAAACAGAGAATACGTTGATGATATTTCTGTAACACCTTTGGCTATTCCTATGATTTGTGGCCCTGGAGCAATAACGAGTGCAATTGTTTTAATGGAAGATGCGCAAACATTAGAAATGAAAGGAATTGTAATTGCATCCATTCTGGTTGTAACGTTTATTGGCTACTTGGTACTTTGGAGTTCAGGAAAAGTAACCGTTTGGTTAGGAGAGACTGGGAATAAAATTATGATGCGTTTAATGGGTTTAATTGTTATGGTTATTGCAGTTGAGTTTTTCTTCAGTGGGCTTAAACCTATATTAATTGATATTCTTAATGCGCAAGCATAAAAAGGCATATACCATTATCTTAATTGCCATTGTTGGAATCATATTCATCAATTTAAAATCGATTATTTACGGATTACAACAGGGAGCGGGTCAGGCTGAAGTACTTTGGAGTGCTCAAGAAATAGACGACCTGTTAGTTGATCCCGACTTCCCAGATTCAACCAAAGAAAAATTCAAATACATTGCAGAGGTCAAAAAGTTTTCGGAGGAGTTTTTGGGACTAATGCAAACTGAAAATTATTCCACTTTTTACGACCAAAAAGGGAAGCCAATTTTGTGGGTAGTAACTGCTAGTCCCGAGTTTGAAATTAAGGCATATGAATGGTCATTCCCTATTGCTGGCAGTTTCCCTTACAAGGGGTCTTTCGATTTAGAAATTGCGCAAGGAATCCAAGATGAAATGATTTTTAAAGGTTACGATACGGATCTGGATGAAGTAAGTGCGTGGTCAACTTTAGGCTGGTTTAATGATCCCATTTTATCTTCCATGTTAGATCGTGGTCCTGGTTCTTTGGCGGAATTGATTATTCATGAGTCGATGCATGCAACTTTATATGTAAAAGATAGCGCAACTTTTAATGAAAATTTGGCAAATTTTGTAGGAAAATTAGGGGCAGAAGAGTTCTTAACCTATAAGTTTGGAGAGGAGAGCAAAGAACTTAATGATTATGTTTCCTCTCGAATTCGAAGAAACGCCTACAAAGACTATCTTAGAAAGGCAATTAAGAAGCTAAACTCGTTTTATTCGAACATGGATACACAACAAAGCTTGGAGAAAAGAAGGAGCTTAAAACAGCTGCAGATTGAAGAAATGAAAGAAGGACTATTTGAAATCAATTTCTTTTCAGATTCACTAAATGGGAGAGAATGGTTGAATAAAATTGAATTTAATAACGCTTATTTTTCAGCGTTTTCGACCTATTCAAGTGATTTGCCTAAATTGCAAAGACAATTAGATACGGAGTTTCAGGGAGACCTAAAAAAGATGGTAACTTCGTTTAAGACTAACTTATAAATTTTTGTAAGCATGAACAAGGCAACTACCGAATCAGAAAGCAAATACAAAGAGTTAGAAAAAATGAGTGCAGAAGAAATTCTGATCAACATTAATAAAGAAGATAAAATTGTTCCATATTCTATTGAGAAAGTAATTCCAACAATTGCTGAATTTATTCCTCAAATTGTAAGCCGATTGCAAGAAGGTGGTCGGCTGTTTTATATGGGTGCTGGAACAAGTGGAAGATTAGGAGTTGTAGATGCCTCAGAATGCCCTCCAACCTTTGGAGTACGCGATGATTTAGTTGTCGGGTTGATTGCAGGAGGAGATTCGGCCATACGAAAAGCTGTAGAATTCGCAGAAGACGATACTGAGCAAGGTTGGAAAGATTTGCAAGCATACAATGTTTCTGAATTAGATTTTGTTATTGGCATTGCCGCCTCAGGTACCACTCCATATGTAATTGGAGCGGTTGAGAAATGCGAAGGCAACAACATAAAAACAGCTTGTATTTGTTGCAACGAAGGCTCTCCTTTGGCAGCTGCAGTTACATATCCTGTTGAGGTAATAGTAGGCCCTGAATTTGTTACCGGCAGCACAAGAATGAAAGCTGGAACTGCACAAAAGCTATTACTCAATATGATTTCAACGGCTGTTATGGTACGTTTAGGACGAGTAAAAGGGAACCGCATGGTAGACATGCAACTGTCGAATAATAAATTGGTAAAGCGAGGTATACAAATGCTAATTGCAGAGCTGAATATTTCGTACGAAGAAGCAAAAGAATTGTTGAATAAATATGGTAGCGTTCGCAATGCGATTTCTAATTTTTAACAAGCAGTATTTTATATCAAAGCTGTAGAACATTTTACTCTCATTTGTAGTTTTCTATGGCATGCACGCAATTGAACCACATTATAATTGGAGAGATTATTACATTGCCTCAGAAGATAAACGCTCACCATTTTATGGCAGAATTTACAGCGAGTTTGAGTTTACTCACGCCATTTACGATCACGTTATTCATCCACAATGGGATGAAATAGAATCGCCTACACTCTACATTAAAATTCTTTACGTGGATTACGATCAGGGGTTTGCCACCATCGAGATGATTGGCGAGTGGAACGACTTGTTGCACAACGATATCATGTTTCTAAAACGAAACATTATTGATGAGTTGGCTGGCGAAGGCATCGACAAGTTCATCATGATTGGCGAAAATATATTGAATTACCATGCTTCAGATGATTCGTATTACGAAGAATGGTTTGAGGATGTGGAAGACGGTTGGATTGCATTCATAAACTTCCGTGAGCATGTAATGGCAGACTTTCAAGATGCTAATATCGATTACTTCTTAGTTGCCGGAGGAGAACTGGATGATTTAAATTGGAGACTTTTTACTCCGCAAACCATGTTTCAAAAGGTGGAAAGTTTGGTGGTTAAACGCTTAGGCGTTTAACCACCAAGAATAAATATTTATTTAATTACGGATGTACTTTACCTATATCAGGTAAAATAATATTCTTTTAGTTGCAGCCTGCTAGAATCTATGTGCCAAATAACAAATTTGTAACGCTTATCTGCACGTTCCGTAACTCGTAATTAACAATTCTTAATTGGTAGGTGTACGTTTCGTAATTCTTTAAACCTGCAAGGTTTTCAAATCTCTATACAGCCCATCCTCTTTCACCATCAATTCGTCGTGAGTCCCCCTTTCTGCGACGCTTCCTTCTTTAAGCACCACGATTTTATCTGCTTTTTTAATGGTAGACAAGCGGTGAGCAATTACAATCGAAGTTCGTCCTTTCATTAACTCATCCAATGCATCTTGCACTAAGTTTTCTGATTTTGAGTCTAACGCACTAGTCGCCTCATCTAGAATTAATATTTTAGGATTTTTTAAAATGGCTCTAGCAATGGCAATTCGTTGCCGTTGTCCGCCCGAAAGTTGCACTCCGCGCTCACCAACTAAGGTTTCAAATTGCTCTGGGAATTCTTCAATAAATTCCAAAGCATTTGCTTTTTTAGCAGCAGCTCTTACTTGTTCTTTTGTCGCGTCCGGATCGCCATATAATATATTCTCGTAAATAGTTCCTCCAAAAAGAACTACATCTTGTGGCACAATAGCCATTGAGGAACGAAGCTGATTTAATTTGTAATCGTCGATGTTTTTACCATCCACTTTAATAGAGCCAGATGTTATATTGTAAAATTTGAGCAACAAAGCGGTAATGGTTGTTTTCCCCGCTCCTGAAGGACCTACAAGGGCGACTTGTTGCCCGCTTGCAACATTAAAATTTAACCCGTTTAAAACAGAAACATCACTTCTACTGGGATAGGCAAAAGAAACATTCTCGAAAGCTACTGTTCCAAGTTGAAC